>Ga0209755_10000043_pt1 | contig 212258 bp, 196 predicted proteins | sample TergutCo191P1_FD_187301 | JGI IMG/M metagenome (GOLD analysis project Ga0209755, IMG submission 187301) | Cornitermes sp. P1 segment gut microbial communities from Petit-Saut dam, French Guiana - Co191P1 (SPAdes) (version 2) | ecosystem: Host-associated > Arthropoda: Insects > Digestive... | reverse complement strand
GCTCGTAGCTGTGCCCTGTTACGGCAGGGTCGCCGTAAAACATGCGGTCATTGTTAATGTAATACATATGGTTGCCGCCATAATCGGGGGCGGTGAGTTTGTTAATGTCCGCAATTGGGGCGCGCAGGGGGTTAATTTGTGCGCCGTCGGGGGTATTAACGGCTAGGCTTTCAAGGTGGGCGTAGGGCTGTCCGTTTTCCAGCGCATCGGTAAAATCGACGATGGCTTCCTCGCTTTCCCCGCGGAAAACCACGTCCGCAAAGGCAAGACATTCCGCCGGGAAAAGGGTGGCATACGCACCGCCAAGGATAATCTTTGCCCCTGTGCGCTTGCGGATATCCGCGGCAATGCGCTTTACCACCGACAAATAAAACGAACACATAACACTAATGCCTATATATGTAGGGTTAATTTTTTCAATTGCTTCGTATAAAAGGGCGTACTCTGCCTCTGTAGGCTCGTCTACCGAATAGGAGTTGAAGGTTTTTAAAAAAACCAGCGCCGTATCATACCCCTGCGCCCTTAGCGTAGACGATAAATAGCGGATACCAAGCAGCTTTGCGTCATATAAGCCAATAAAAAGCGGCTTTGTGTTTTTAGCCATGGCGCACCCCCGTGATAATTAGCGGAAGATATTATGGCATATAAGCGGAAAATTGCAACCATGCTGCCTTGCTTTTGTTTTTCTAATATCTGTATTTTTGGCTTTTATTTGCTTGACAACAATCATGGATTTCTATTATTCTACAAAAAGACAGGCAAATGACAAAAAATGGAAGGGCGTCGGTAATGAGATATTCTATCCCCCCCCCCCCCCCCATGTAGCTTTTGCTGCTAATCATACATAATGCACCCGGTTCTTTGCGTATCAACACAGCGAAGGGGTGTATTTTTTTTCCAAAAATGAAGTAAAAATGGGAGGACTTACCATGCAACAGCAAAGATTGAATGACGGATTAATGTACACAGACGAGGATAGGTGTATCGGCTGTAACAACTGTATCCGTAAATGCCCTACGTTAGAATCGAACGTAGGTGTAATGGGGACGGACGGCGTATGTAAAATGCACTTAGACGCAGCAGAATGTATATTGTGCGGTACATGTTTAGATACTTGCACCCACCAAGCGCGCCGTTTTAGAGATGACCACGACGATTTTATTACCGGATTGAAGGAAGGAAAAAGCATATCGGTAATTATTGCGCCTGCGCTATTAATAAATTATGCATCGGAATACAAGCATATATTGGGATACTTAAAGAGCCTTGGCGTTAAAAATTTCTACAGCGTAAGCTTTGGTGCGGATATTACAACCTGGGCATATTTGAAATATATTACCGAGAATAATGCCGTGGGCAAATTTTCGCAGCCTTGCCCCGCTATTGTTAGCTATGCCGAGCGCCACCTGCCCGAATTGCTTAGCGAAATTATCCCCGTACAAAGTCCAATGATGTGCATGGCAATTTATTTGAAAAAATACATGAACGTAACCGACGAGCTTGCCTTCCTCAGCCCCTGTATTGCAAAAAAAGTGGAAATGCAATCCACTCGGGGCTTGGGCATGATTCGGTATAACGTTACCTTTGTAAACCTTGTGCAATCGTTGCGTCGGCAACGCATTAACCTGCGCTCCTACCCGGAAATTGACGACCAAATAAGTTACACGCTGGGTTCAATTTACCCTGCTCCGGGCGGGCTGCGCGAAAACGTAGAATTCTTCCTTGGGGAAGATGCAATGGTAGTACAAGCCGAGGGCGAATCTCACGCTTATGAATGTATGGAGCATTACCGTGCGTTAAAATCCGACTGGCTGCGCCTTAGTCAAATGCCTACCCTCGTGGATATTTTGAACTGCGGGCGCGGCTGTAACTACGGTACCGCAACCGAATTCCGCCACGAGGACAACGGCGCAATTCAAGTAGAAATACACCGCCTAAAGCGTGCAAAGCGCAAAGTCTTCCGCGAAATTTCGGGCAATATTGACGAAGGGCATAGCCCCGAGAAAAACCTTGCTGCATTAAACGAAAAGTTTAAGGATTTGCATTTGAATGACTTCCTGTGCAAATATGACGACAGAACCACCCACCGCGCGTCCATATCGCGCCATGCGTTAGACAACGCCTATGCCGAAATGCGCAAATCCACCGAAGATGAAAAACGCTTCGACTGTGGTGCGTGCGGTTATAAGTCTTGCAAAGCCATGGCGAGAGCGATGGCAATGGGCATTAACTATAAAGAAAACTGTGCGGAATACCTTAAGGTTATCAACAAAGAGCAAACGGATTATCAATTATCCGTAATCGAGCATTTTAAAGAAGTGGACGATGTTATCCACAACCTAAACGAGGACAATATCACCATTTCCAAAGACGCGACCAACATCAACGAGCGCGTGGAGGAAGCGGTAAAAAGCAGTACAAAAATGCAAACCAACCTAAACAGTTTGCAAGAGGACTTTCAAAAAATTAATGCATCGTATGCGGAAATAAGTAATGTAGCGCGTACGTCTAATATTTTGTCCATTAACGCGTCTATAGAAGCGGCACACGCGGGCGCAATGGGCAGGGGCTTTAGCGTTATCGCCGAGGATATGCGAAACCTTGCGCAAAAAATACTGCGCGTAGCGGTGGAAAATGAAAGCAATTCCAGCTCTATTGCCAAGTCGCTTGGCGATGTTGTGGAAAGCTCAAGCACCATTACCAGCGGGATTGACGGAATTAAGGAAACAACGGGCGAAATACGCGGCAATGTAGACAAAATTTCCGACCGCACTAAAAATGTATTAGACATTCTCAGCAAACTTGAGCAGGAGTCGGATTCGCACTAAAATAAGCAAAACTAATTAAAGGGAGTGTTTAACGCATGTTATGGAGTGACAAGTACCTAACGGGAAACCGAGCCATTGACGACGACCACAAACGTATTTTTGACTTGGTTAGGGATATTATTGACCAAAACTTCCTGGACCGTGGGGAAAAAATTACAAAAGTAATTAATTTTTTAGGCGATTATACGATACAGCATTTTCGCCGCGAAGAAAAATTAATGGAAGAGTGCGAATACCCCGAATACCCCCTGCATAAAAGCCAACACGACGATTTTCTGGAGCAAATCAAAGAGCTTACAGAAAAAACAAACGGTATTGACGGCAAAAGCCTTTCCCTTAGTCTGGAAGTAAACGACGTAATTGTAAAATGGCTGGTAGAACACGTGCTGGGCAGTGATAAGCAAATGGCTGCTTATGTCCGCGAGCACTCAAAAATCGCATAACCCCGGGCACTTTGTCCCCACTCAGTGCAGGGTGTTATATAAAAAAGCTGCCTGTTTTACGGGCAGCTTTTTGCTTGTTGTGATTATAGATTGTGACCTTACCGTTTACGCGTCTTTCAGCGCTTCTAACTCCAGCTTACGCGCGGCAATGATTTTTGTTTGTACATCGCTTGGGGCTTCGTCATAGCGTTCAAATTCCATGGCAAAGCTACCGCGCCCCTGCGTCATGGAGCGCAGGTCAATGGGGTATTTGAGCATTTCGTTATGGGGCGCTTCGGCGGCGATTACTTGGTTCTTGCCTTCTTTTTCCATACCAAGAATGCGCCCGCGGCGTTTGTTCATGTCGCCCATAATGTCACCCGTGTAGTTGTCGGGCACGACCACCTGCACCTTCATAATCGGCTCTAAAATGGTGGGCTTTGCTTGCATAAAGCCATCCTTGAAGGCGATGCTTGCCGCCATTTTAAAGGCAAGCTCACTGGAGTCTACGGCGTGGTATTTGCCGTCGTGCAGGGTGGCTTTTACGCCAACAACGGCATAGGCGGCTACAGGACCTGCCTTTACGCTCTCCTGTATGCCTTTTTCTACGGCGGGGAAATACTGTTTGGGAACGTTTCCGCCTACTACTACCTCTTCGAATACATAGGCTTTTTCCAAATCGCCAGACGGTTCAAAGCGCATATTTACAATGCCGTACTGACCGCCGCCGCCTGTTTGCTTAACAAACTTGCCCTGCACATCGGATTTGCCTTTAATGGTTTCACGATACGGCACAAGGGGGGTGATAAGCTCGACTTCCAGCTTGTAGCGCGATTTTAGGCGGTTTACCATTACGTCCAACTGGCTGTCGCCAACTCCGCTGATAATAACCTGCTTGGTTTCACGGTTTACTTGGAAGATGAGGGTCTTATCCTCCTCCAAGAGCTTGGAAAACGCGCCGGAGATTTTGTCCTCGTCGCCTTTTTTCTTGGTCACTACCGCCATGGACAGCATGGACTCGGGGTATTTGATGGGGGTCGCTTTCACCATGCTTGCCTTGGTGCAAAGCGTGTCCTGTGTTGCTGTGTCGGCGAGTTTGGCAATTGCGCCAATGTCGCCCGCCCGCAATTCCGATACTTCAATTTGGTCTTTACCGCGAAGCACATATAAATGCCCTGCCTTCTCGGGCTTGTCGTTGGATGAATTAATGAGCGGCGTATCCTTTTTAATCGTACCCGAGAATACGCGGAAAACGCTTAACCGCCCCACAAACGGGTCGGCAATGGTTTTAAACACAAATGCGCAAAGCGGGTCGCTCGCGGTGCAATTCAGCTCTACCTTTTCGCCCTTCATATCTGTTGCGGTAATTTTGGGGCGCAATACAGAAGCGGGCGGAAGCAGCGTTACAATAAGACTTAGCAGCGCGTAAATGCCAATCCCTTGATTTGCTACGCTAAACAGTACAGGCGTAATACTGCCGTCGGCGATGCCTTTTTGGAAGGCTTGGGTAATCTCCTCTTGCGTGAGCGCTTCGCCCCCCAGGTATTTTTCAATCAGCGCTTCGTCCGTTTCGGCGGCAACTTCGGTAAGCATATCGTGGTATTTGCCATACGTTTCCTTCATGTCCGCGGGGAACTCACACTTGCTTGACACCCCTTTTTCAAATTTAAACGAAAGTCCGTTAGCGCAGTCGATGTTGCCCGCAAGCTTCCCGTTCTCATAAAACGGAAGCATGAGGGGTACAACGCCCGTGCCTAAGCGGTCGCGCATTTCGTCAACTACGCGGAAGAAGTCTGCATTGTCGTCGTCCATGCCGTTTACCAAAATCATGCGCGGTATACCCTGCGTTTTTTCAAACGCCAATTCCGCACCTACTTCTATGCCTGCTTTTGCGTCCGCCAAAATAAGCGCCGCGTCGCTGGCTGCAAGCGCTTCGCTTACCGCACCGGCAAAGTCGAAATACCCCGGCGTATCTATAAAATTAATTTTATTATTTTCCCACTCGATAGGTACAAGCGACGCGCCAATGCTTACCTTGCGGCGCTTTTCCTCTTCGTCATAGTCCGAAACCGTGTTTCCGTCCTCTGTGCGCCCCATGCGGTTTGTCACTTTTGTCAAATGAAGCGCCGCTTCCATTAATGTCGTTTTGCCGCAGCCGCTATGCCCGAGCACAGCCACGTTGCGAATTTCATTTGCCGAATAAACTTTCATAAGTACCTCCTGCGCAGTTTGTGAATATTGACTAAAGCGCATTATAACAAGTGCGCGGTAATTATGCAATATTTTTAAGATTTAGTGATTAAAACCTTGGGCTTTGCAAAAACCCACGAATTTTTTTGGAAAAAAAGCGGGGTCCGCATCTGCGAACCCCGCTTTTTTAACCCTACTCTTTGCGAATCCGTCTTCTAACCTCTTCTGCAATGCCAATGATGCGCACACCGCGATTTTTTATCGCGCCGTTGCAAAAAAAGGATGGCTCATACTCGTCGGTATTTAGAGAATGCAGGAACATGCCGCTTTCTTTTTTAATAACTTTTTTGAACACAGCGCTTTCGCCGTTTACAATAACGGCGCATTCGTCGCCGCTATCGCAGTCCTTTGCGGCTAGAAAAATGACTACATCGCCGTCAATGTATTTGGGCGCCATGCTGTTGTCCTTGATTTGAAGCGCAAAAAACTCTTTGCCTCCTACAATCCAGTCGATGGGAATTTCTTCATAGCCGAAGCAGTCCATCACTGTTTCAATGGGTGCTTCGGAAGGAATATGACCCATGATGGGTATGCAAAAGCATTTTTGCTTTATGCGACCGGGCAGGTTTTCCACGCTGGTATTGCCCAGTATGAAGTCGATACTTACGTTAAAAATTTCGGACAACTGCATTAGCGATTTCTTGTCGGGCTCGTGCTTCCCTCGCTCCCAATTTGACAGGGTTGCCTGCGAAACTTGCAATTCGCCTGCCAAGTTGCGCTGCTGCATCTTGTGCGATTCCCGTAATGATTTGATGCGGTTCATTAGCGCCTCCTAACTTTTGTGGAGATATAGCATATACACTTATTATGTCCATGAAAAGGGTTATTAGAATAAAAAATAATGGGTTAAAAAAATTTACTCAAAATACCACGCATATAAGATAAGCTAATGTAGAAAGATGTAATAAAAAGGAGCCGCTTGAAGTGAATTACCTTGAATTCGCCTCAAGCGGCTCCCTTATAATAATTGTTTAACCTTGCATGGCTTTTGATACTTCTTCGGCAAAGTTTTCTTCTTTTTTCTCAATGCCTTCGCCTTTTTCGTAGCGCACAAAGCGGGTAACGCCCGGTGTGCATTTATGGTCTTTGCCAACGGACCTGAGGTATTCGGCTACGCTCATGCCGTCTTCTTTTACATATTCCTGCTCCATCAAGCAAATTTCTTTGAAGGTCTTGTTAATGCGCCCTTCCGCCATTTTCTCGGCGATGTTGGCGGGCTTGCCCTCCGCAAGGGCTTGCTTGGTATGAAATTCTTTTTCGCTGGCGATATAATTGGGGTCTACGCAGTTTTTGCACACATATTGGGGCGACATTGCCGCAATTTGCATACAAATGTTTTTGCCCGCGTCTGTACATGCGTTGTCACATGCATCGCCGCAACCGTCACCATTGCTGTAATTCATTTCTACCATAACGCCCACGCGACCGCCGCCGTGTACATATTCAATAATGGCACTGTTTTCGGCTACTTCGTAACGTTCAAAGCGGCGGATGCCGATATTTTCGCCGATGGTGGAAATTTGCTGGGTGAGAACGTCCTTCACGGTTTGGGAAGGGTCTGCCGCCCATTTTTCTTCCAAAAGCGCTTCTACAGTTTCGGCAGTGCTTTTTAGGGCTTGGTCGGTAACTTGTTTGCCGAAGTTTACGAAATTTTCATTTTTTGCCACAAAGTCGGTTTCGGAATTTACTTCCACCATAACGCCTTTTTGGCGGTCCTCGGTAACGGCTACGAATACTAAGCCCTCCGCGGCTACGCGTCCTGCTTTTTTAGCGGCGGCGGCAAGCCCTTTTTCGCGCAGAATTTCGCTGGCGCGTTTAAGGTCGCCGTTTGCTTCCACCAATGCGTTTTTGCAGGCAGACATGCCCGCACCGCTGGCGTCGCGTAATTCTTTTACCATTGCTGCTGTAATTTGCATATTTTTAGCTCCTTGTTTGTGGGTTAATTAGCTTCTTCTTCTGTTTCTACGGTTGCTTCTGCTTCGTATTCGCCTTCTTCTTCGGCGGGGGCTTCGGCTTCGCCCGGGTCTTCGTCCTGCTCGCCTTGGCGGGCCTCTAACACCGCGTCGGCTAACTTGCCCGCGATAAGCTTAACGGCGCGAATCGCGTCGTCGTTGCCCGGGATAACGTAGTCAATTTCATCGGGGTCGCAGTTTGTATCCACGATGCCAACGAGGGGAATGCCCAAATTGCGCGCTTCTTGGATTGCGATATGCTCTTTGCGTGCGTCTACGATAAAGATAACGTTGGGTAGGCGCTTCATGTTTTTAACGCCGCCCAGGTTGCGCTGCAATTTTTCCATCTCGTGCTGCAATTTAGCTACTTCTTTTTTGGGAAGCATGTCCATTGTGCCGTCGGCTTGCATACGCTCAAGGTCGCGCAGGCGCTGTACTCTGCCTTGCATGGTTTTAAAGTTGGTAAGCATACCGCCCAGCCAGCGCTCGTTTACATAGAACATGCCGCAGCGTAATGCTTCCTCTTTAATTGACTCCTGTGCTTGCTTTTTTGTGCCTACAAAAAGCATTTCGCCGCCGTCGGCAATGATGCTCGCCACAGCCTTGTAAGCTTCGTCCATTTTGCGCACGGTTTTTTGCAGGTCGATGATATAAATACCGTTACGCTCGGCGTAGATAAACTCCGCCATCTTGGGGTTCCAGCGCCGTGTTTGGTGACCGAAATGAACGCCCGCCTCCAGCAACTGCTTCATAGATACTACTGCCATTACTTGTACCCTCCTTGGGTTTTTCGCAGAAAAATATACATCTCCTGCGCCTCCATAGCCCTTTTTTGTGTTAGCACCCAAAGAACAGGACTATGTGTGTAGTTGAAATTTCTACAACTTGCGCATTATAGCGGAAGTAATGGCGCGTGACAAGCCCTCTGCGGTATGGGTGTTGCGTTAAATTTTTTCTGTGGTAGACTACGCTTATTTTTCGGGGGCATGTAAAATGCTTAAACCGCTTGGAATTGACACATGGAAGGAAGAATCCTTATCCTCTTTGGCAGAAAAAATACTAAGCATTTCGCCGAAGCCGCTTGTACTTGTTGACGGCAAGGGCGGGTCGGGCAAAACATCTTTTGCCGTAAAGCTCGGGGGTCTATTAAACGCAAATTTAGTGGCGTCCGATGATGTAGCCTGGTGGGCAGACCCCATACATTGGGACGGTGAATTAAACGAAGGCATTATTCAGCCATGGCGCTTGGGGGAAAATGTTGAGTACATACCATCAGGCTGGGTCAAAAAAAGTCGTAAGGGATGTATTGCGGTTGATGCTAACAAGGCGCTCATCGTTGAGGGAAGCGGGGCTTGCAGAAAAACATTGCGCAATGTTGCAAGCTTTTCAATTTGGGTAGATGCAGACCCGAGCATTGCCAGGGCGCGCGTAATCCGGCGTGACCTTGCAAATGGGGAAAACGGCGGAACACTTGAATCGGTTACGGCGTTTACCGACCATTGGGATGCTATTGTTGACCCATTTCTTGCAGAAGAAGAAGCGTGGAAGTATGTAAACGCGATTATCAGCGGTACCCAATCCGATTTGAACGCGGATAGATTATTGATATCATGGGAGGTTAAAATGCTTGCAGATAATAATACGGCAGTGTTCGCAAAAATTGAGGAAGAAGCTAAGACCTACTTGAAAGATGAGCATTTGCAAATCGCATTGGACTTGCTTGCTTATTTGAGAGAAAGCGGAAGGACGTGGATATTTGATTATCACCCGGAGTTTTACTATATGGACGAACTCAACTGCCTTTTCGCCATTTCAAAATCCGCAATGGATGAAGACACGTTAAACAATGTCCGCAGAATGATAGAAGAAGCGGGCAACCGCTTTGTGCATGACCCAATGTCTTCTTGGAACCTTTGTTTTTGGCAAAATGATGATGACTTATATGAACCCGATGGTTTTTTAGTGGGCGAGGAAGTAAAGGAATTTGCGCGGCAAAATGTATGGAAGTGCATACATTGCGGCGGTTGTGACGCTTCGGGCGGATCGCGCAGAATAGTTTTTGGAAAAGAATATAACAACGCCTGTTGTAATTTATTTCAATTCACAAATCCCGACATTGAAATGGCGGAACACATAAAGAAACTGATGGAATTGCAAAAGCGCATCATCAGCGCAAGAAAAAGGGCTGAGCAATAAAAAAGACGAGGGCATATATGGGGACATTACGCTTTATTTGGCAGTATATAACGCGCCCGCGTTCTGTGGGTGCCATTGCGCCCAGCTCGCGCTTTCTTGCACGTAAGATGGTGCAAGGAGTGGACTTTACGCAGGCAAAATGCATTGTGGAATTCGGTCCGGGTACGGGCGTTTTTACGCGTGAACTTATCGCGCGGCGGCAAGAAGGTACAGTAATTATCGCCATCGAACGCAATGCAGATTTCTGCGAAATATTGCGCAAGCAGTTTGCCGATATTGCAAACCTTCATATCATTAACGGCTCTGCCGACCAAGTGCAGGCATACCTTGCGGAGCGCGGGTTTTCTCACGCATGTTATATCGTATCGGGCTTGCCCTTTGCCAGCCTTCCGCGGGAATTGTCCGAGGCGATTCTTACTCAAGCACGGGTGAGTTTGCGCGAAGGGGGGCAATTTATCACCTTCCAGTATACACTGCTAAGGAAGGATTTAATTGCGCGCTTTTTTTCGTCTATAGAAGTAAAACGCGAATTAAGGAATTTACCGCCTGCGTATGTGCTGCGGTGCAAAATTTAACGCTAATGTAATATTTACCAGTGGACGATACTTAAGATAGCAAGGTATAAAAATACCACTTTTTTGTATTTCCTATCATTTCACCACGGAGGGTGATTCCTATGAACATTAATGCTAATTTTAACCCCGTTGGCGCAAGTCCAATGATGGCAATGGGCGGTTTAAGCGGTCGCTCCATGATGACGCGCACCCTGTCCTTCCAAGGCGGGCGCAATAATGCCGAAACTACCCCCGCCTTCCGCGAATCGTTGATGGACATTCGCCACACGGCAGATGCATTGTTTACCGCAATGCGCGATGCGATGGGCTTTGGGGCAGACCCTTCGTCCCCCTTTGGTACGATGCACGCCGTTTCGGGCAATACCGAGGCGATGAGCATTGTTGCTTCGGGCGGGCGGGCAGGTGCTGCGGCAGGGCGCGACTTTGAAGTGGAAATTCTACAGCTTGCTACCCACCAGCGTAACGAAGGCACGGCAAGTACCGCAAATACCCGTGCTACGGATTCGGGCTTCACCGTTGGCAACAACCAAATGTCTGTAACTATCGGTAACCAGCGATTTGATTTTAATGTGCGTGTAAACGCAAACGATAGTGTACGCGACGTGCAAAACCGCTTTGCAGAAGCGATTAACGCGCGCAACATAGGCGTAACCGCGCAAGTAACCACCGAGGGTACGGGCAATGCAATGACCAGCGCGCTTGCTATCCAATCCCGCGAAACGGGCATTCGGCAAGAGAACCAACCCAACTTTACCGTAAGCGGCGCGGCGGCAACTGCCTTTGGCGTAACGCAAGTAACCCAAGCGGCGCAAAATGCGGAATTTCGCGTAAACCGCGGCTTTACAGGAGCGGTACAGTCTTCACGTTCCAATACGGTCGACCTGGGCTTTGGCACACGTGCCGAACTGCGCACCGCAGGTACGGTGGAAGTAACCATGGCGCGTGATGAAGTTGGTCAAATTAACGCCGTGCGTAATATGGTAAACCTGTTTAACGACCTTGTGGAAGTGGCGCAAGATAACCGTAGCGGGCAAAACGGTGGTCGTCTGGAGCGCGAACTGCGCAGCATGATTAACAGCAATGCATCTGCCTTCGCCCGTGTAGGGATTACTATGAACCAGCACGGCTTCTTAGATATTGACGAAGAGCGTATGCGTAATGCCGCCGCAAGCGGCGACTTAGAAAACTTTGCCGCACCCGGGGGCGCACGCACCAATGCGGGTATGTTTAACCGCATGGAGCGCATGGCAGACCGTGTTGGGCGCAATGCTTCTAACTATGTGGGCGTACAGCAAGGCAACCCCATGAATAATTTTGACATGACCAACATGAGTGCAAACTGGAACAACCAATTTAATAGCTGGATGAACGCGGGGATGCTTTTCGACTCCATGTTCTAAAGGGGAACGTCCCAATGACTATTTCACTTGCCAATCATGGCGGTAACAAAATGACAAGCCCGGTGCTTTCACAGCGCTCGGGCTTGTCGCGTCGTGCGGGCATAATGGAAGCGCGCCGCGCCGCTCGTGCCGAACGCGAAATTGAGTTGCAGGAAATGGAAAACAACCGCATTCACAAAATTAACCAGCGTATAGATGTGGTAAGGGCGCGTATAGATGAAATTCGCGGTTTGATGCACAGCACCCCTGAGGAATTAATGTACCTTGAAAAGCGTTCAATTAGCCATGATGATTTGCGGCAGGAGTTAGAATCACGTTTTAACATGATTGAATCGTTGGCAGGTAAAATTGCACAAATTTATGAAAAACGTGCCGAGCGCGAGGCGGCACGCGCCGAGCAAAACGCTCGTGAATTGCAAATGAAAATGGAAGAACGCTTGCGCGAACGGGAAGAAGAAGCCAAGGAAGCCGCCGAAAATATGCGCACCCAGCCCCGTGAAGCCGAAGAAATTGAACAACAAAACGAACGCGCAAAGCTACAAAATTTTGCACACATAAACCAAAGCAGCCATGTTATACATGAATTAGCCCGTGTGCGCGGTGCCCGTTCTTTAGAAGCGCTTCAACTGCGCCATGCCATTCAAAGCGAAAATTCTTGGGGATTTAAAATAATCACCGAGGATATAAAAATTAAAGTGCCTTCAGGCCGCGAAAACCCCAATGACTTCCGCAACTACCATCTACGCAAAGTGGAAACAGGCATCGCCCGCATGGACGAGGCGATTATGCAGCGCGTAGTGGATATGTACCGCAGAAGCAAAGAAGAGGCGGAAGCGGCAGAAGAAGAGTAAGACCAACCCTACGCAAATAACCGATTTGTAAGCCAAAGCGAAGCAATGACACCCACAAGGTTTGCCAGCAACGCGCCCGTTAATGTGTGGCGCGTTTTTGTTACCTTTATGTACATAAAGTAAATGCTCATGGTGTAGAAAACCGTTTCGGTACAGCTCATCATAATCGAAATGAAGCGCCCCAGGTGCGAATCGGGACCGTAGCGTTCAAATAAATCCAGTAATAAGCCCGTGGAAGCCGAGGATGACACCAGCCGCATAAGCGTAAGGGGAACGGCGTCGGAAGGGTAGCCAAGTGGGTCGGTAATGGGCATAAGGGCGCGGCTAAGCAGGTCGAGTGCGCCGCTGGCGCGGAGCATTCCAACCGCCACCATTAACCCGATAATGGTAGGGGCAATTTGCAACACCGTGGTAAACCCATCCTTCGCGCCAATCACGAAATGGTCGTACACAGGCTGGCGGCGGCTAAAGGCAAACATAAGTATACCCGCGAAGGTAATGGGGACAATCATGTTAGAGAGGAAAATCATCCAGTTTATGTAAATCACCCTTAGTACGTTGATATACTAGCGTATTCGCCTAGCGGGTGATACATTCCATGTGGTATACTTTGCCAATAAAAGGGTACAGGAGGTTTTATGAGAAAATATGAGATATTATTGGTGATGGTAGTGCTTATTTTTCTTCTCTCGGCATGTTCGCGCGGCGACGGCGGCGAGTATGAAACTATTGTTACGCCCGCGCCTGTGAATGTGCGTGACTTGGCATGGGTCAACGAAAACGAGGACTTCATGGCTACTTTGCGCGGGCTTTTTGGCGATCCCCAGGTGTATGCGGTGAATGAATGGCGTATTAATTATTGCTTCGGCAACGGGGCAACGGTGACGGTGATGGACGGGATTAAACATATCATCATCGACTACACCGAAACGGCCAACGATGCGGATTTTCATTTTAACGGGATAAACGGCACCTATACCGAAAATGCGCTGGAAGCGGCATTCCAAGGGGAAGGCCTGCGTTGGACGGGGGCATCCAGGTGGGGAAGCGGTACTCGGCTGGATTATAATTTCGCCTTATTTTTTTTCAACGAGGACAGGATGTTGCGGCGCATGGAAGTATTTGTTTCCCTCCCGTCGCCACGTTACGCGGGGGTGGTGGACATTGAACCCCACATGGGGCAAACCGTTCACGTTACCCGCGGGTATTGGGGCAGAATGGTCGCCTATACCGACGCCAGCCGCGCATTAAATAACATATATTTTTTTGAAAACGGCGTTACGGTAAGCTGCACCAGCATAAGCGCAATTACCTTAAATTTTGAGGAAATGGCGGATAATACAGCCTTTAATTTCCGTGGAATAGACGGCACATTTACCCGTGAGGATGTACTGGCCATCATGGGCGAGCCGTGCAGGGTAGTGGAAGATGCATATTTATTCTGCGTGCTTTTGGAATGGTGTGAATGTGAAGGCTTTGAAGGCTGGGAGCAAATTTTTAACCTAGTGGTGCATTTTGCTTTCAACGAAGCGGGCTACGTACAAGAAATTAGTTATTTTTTGCCGGTGTAACCCGTTCAAACCCTTCCAGCACCTTGCAAAACGCCACGGCGAAAATGGTGGTAATGATTGTGATTATTAACCCTGGCCCAATAATTTCCGACGGGTTTGCCGAGCCGTATTGTAAGCGGTAGGCGACTACGCTAATGGTCACGAGTTGAAGGCTGGACATGTTAATAACCATAAACATGCGCATGCTTGGCGTTGCCGTGTCGGGTTGGGGATTGTCCTTTTGCATAAGCTCCATGGCTTTTAAGCCGCTGGGGGTTGCTGCCCAGCCTAGTCCTAAAATATTGGCGATAAAATTGGTTGCGATGGGTTCGTGGGCGGGGTGGTTGCGCCCAAGCTGGGGGAAGAGGTAACGCAGCAGGGGCTTCGAACGGCGCGAAAGGGCAGAGATAAGCCCTGCCTTTTGTGCGACTGTCATAAGTCCTGTCCACATGCTTAATACCCCAAGCATGGTAATACATAGGGTTATTGCTTCCCGCGCCGATTCGATGGCGGCGTTGGTGAGTGCTGCCATGTTTCCCGTAAACGTCGCCACCACAATGGCGAGCAAAATCATACCGCCCCATAAATAATTAAGCATGGACTGCTCCTGTAAATGCGTGTTGATTTATATGTATTCGCGCAGAAAATAAAAAAGACCGCGGGGTTTGTCGCCCCGCGGTCTAAATTTTTCATGTTAATACAACAGTGCATCTTTAATCACGGTACAGTAAATTTCTACCGCGGCGTCAAATTTTATTTGCCCGTCGGCGAATTCCTTTGCGTTGCCCGCATGGGCAGCATTTTCCATAATGTCCAGCTCGCGCATGGCAAGGGTTAAGCCTAAGCGCATTAGCGTGGTGCGAATGCCAAGGCAATCCCTCATAAACAGTGCGCGGTCGTCGGGGCTGTTTACTACAAATGCGGGCGTGTAGTGTGCCAGCGGGCGACCAAAGGTTTCTAAAAATTCGGTGAGTGCGTTGTAATAATCCTTATTTTCGAAGAAGAATAGTTTGACCAAATTTGTGTCAATGCCGTTGCCTTCTGTTAATTGCGCAAGGTCGTATACTTTTCCCATTCGTGCATCCCCCACTTTTTATTTCCTGTTTTATTATATCACTATGAATGCGTAATGGCTACCCGTCATATAGTACAAGTGTGGTAAATGCGTTTGTGATAAAACGGAGGGGAAGTCATGGCAGAACATATTAACACAATATTGGAATGCTTTAACGTAAAAAGCCGCCGCACCCACAAAGAGCGCGGCGCTTACATATGCCGTACCGAGGTAGGCGAAATAAAAATAGCCAAATCTAATGAAGCACCGAATAAAATACAATTCGCCCACGTGGTAAAGGAACACGTTGCGCAGAAGGGCTTTACACATACCGACCGTTATCTAACCACGGCAGAGGGGCAACCCTTTGTGCGCCTTGGCGTGGATATTTACACCGCCGCGTTTAACCCAAGCGGAAACGAGCTCGATTATTCCTGCCCGGAGGCGGTGCGCGCAACCGTAGCCCGGCTTGCGCGTTTGCACGCCGCATCGCGCGGGGTGGCGGGCGAAGGATATGCAGCGCCTTCCATGGAAGCAACATATAACCAGGGCGCAGAAATACTTGCCCAAGCCATAAAGCAAGCGAGCCGCCAAAAAAAGCGCGCCGATTTTGACATGCTTCTTATAAAAAGCGCATCCGCGTATGAAGCTCTGGTACATAACGCCCGGTCACTGCTTAGCGCAACGCCCTATGCTGCGTTACGCGCACATGCGCTCGAAAACCACCACATCTGCCACAATGCGTTAAAGGAAGAGTTTATTTACCACGAAAACGGCACAGTATTTTTTTCCCGTTTTACCGGCGCTGCAAATGATACCCAGCTTGCAGACCTTGCCTTCTTCCTGCGCCGTTATGCGCTAAAAACCGCCAATCCGTTGCCGTTGCCCGCGCTGATGCAAATTTATCATAAAAATAACCCCCTGCCCGAAGGGGCAGAGGGTATTATCCGCGCGTCACTGTTATATCCCGCGTCTTTTGTTAAAACTGTGAAGCAGTATTACGCCAAGAAGCGTAGCTTTACCCCTGCGGGAATGCTGCACCGCATGGAGAAGGTGCTCGCCGCGCAAGCGGGGTATGAAAAATGGTTAGAATAACGAGAACGCAGCGATAATTGATACAACCGTAATAGAAACCGTGGATACCAGTTTAAACATGGTATTCATGGAAGGACCGGATGTATCCTTGAAGGGGTCGCCTACGGTATCGCCGATAACGGCAGCCTTGTGGCAGTCCGAACCCTTACCGCCATGATTACCCGCTTCAATATACTTCTTCGCGTTGTCCCATGCGCCGCCTGCGTTGTTCATGAATACGGCGAGTACAAAGCCCATAACGGTTGCGCCGCCAATGAAGCCAACAACGCCTTCAACGCCCCAAATTAAGCCCGTAACAATGGGCAAAACAATGGCGGATAAGGTAGGGGCTACCATTTCACGTAGTGCGCCGCGGGTACATAGGTCTACACAGGCTTCGTAGTCGGGGTCGGTTGTGCCTTCCATAATGCCCTTAATTTCGCGGAACTGGCGGCGTACTTCTTTTACAATGTTTTGTGCCGCTTTTTGCACCGCACTCATGGTAAGGGCGGAGAAAATGAACACAAGCATAACGCCTAAGAACATACCAATCAGCACAGAGGGGTTGTTAAGGGACAGGTCTAAGCCTACAAAGTCATATACACGGTGGGTTTGACCGCCAACCTGTACATATTCGAAGCCTATCAGGTCGCCGCCCAAAATGCCGCCTGTGTAGCCACCATGGTACGCTACATAGTCTGTCGCAATTTTGATATAGGAAACCAATAGCGCAAGGGAAGTAAGCGCGGCAGAGCCTACGGCAAAGCCCTTACCCGTAGCGGCGGTTGTGTTGCCCAGCGCGTCCAGCGCGTCGGTACGGTCGCGCACTTCGGGGTCCATGTGTGCCATTTCCGCGATACCGCCTGCATTATCGGCTACAGGACCGTAGGCGTCGGTGGCAAGGGTAATGCCCAGCGTAGAAAGCATACCTACCGCGGCAAGACCAATGCCAAATAAGCCGTGGGAGAAGGCATCTGCCGTACCCGCTTCACTGCCGTTGATAAGTGCACGGTAAATATAGAAGTCACCCATTTGCCCGCCGGAGGCCAAAAAGCTGGCAACAATCGCGCCTACTACAATAGCAATGGGTGCAACGGTGGATTTCATGCCCAAAGAAATACCACCAATAATAATGGTTGCCGCCCCTGTTTCGGAAGCCGCTGCCAAATCCTTGGTGGGTTTATAGTGGGTAGAGGTGAAATATTCGGTAAAATAAGCGATAAGCGTACCCGCAAGCACACCCACAAAAATGGAAATAATTAAGCCCCAGTGCCCGTTAAAGTCCCTCATAACAAACAGCACAATGGGGATAGATGCTACCGTGGCAAGCCCTGCGGCGGTATACGTACCTTTACGTAACGTACCAAGGAGCTGTGCTTGAGTTGCATTTTCGCCCGTGCGGATTAGGAACGTACCCACAAGGGAGGCAAACATACCCACAACGGCAATACCTACAGGCAGGAACATGGCTGCCCATACTAAATCGGAAGAGCCAAACGCAGCAAAGCCCAAAGCAATACCTGCGTGCATTGCTTTAATATAGGATTCGTATAAGTCTGCACCCATACCCGCAACGTCGCCTACGTTATCGCCCACGTTGTCGGCAATGGTGGCGGGGTTACGTGGGTCGTCCTCGGGAATGCCCGCTTCTACTTTACCTACCAGGTCTGCCCCTACATCGGCGGCTTTGGTGAAGATACCCCCGCCCACACGGGCAAATAGGGCAAACACCGCAACACCTACGCCGAACATGACCATGTTTTCCGCAATTTCCCGCGCGGGCAGGTCAAATACAAAGCGCAGAACCAAGAACCAGATGGATACGTCTAAAATAGACAAGCCCACAACGGTGAAGCTAAGTACCGTACCCGACGCGAAGGCTACCTTTAAGCCTTGGTTTAAGCTTTCCCCGGCGGCGGCGGCGGTGCGTACATTGGCGCGGGTCGCAATTTTCATACCAATAAAGGCAGAAAGCTGGGACAAAATGCCGCCCGTAAGGAACGCAACAGGGATAAACGGCGATGCATGACCCAGCGCGGCAAGTAATACCAATGCGGCAACCACCACAACATATACCACGCTAACCACGCGCAATTGGCGGCTTAAATACGCGCCTGCGCCTTTTCTGATGGCGTTCGCAATTTTTTGCATTGCGGGTGTACCTTCAGAAAATTTCATTACCTTTCTGTTTTGCAAGAACGCAAAACAAAGGGCGATTAACGCCCCGCCTACGCCTATTAAAAAGGCGAGTTGAAAATCCATACAGATTCCAACCTTTCATTTTTATAGTGGGGTACAAGTCCCCTGCGGCGGAGCGTTTCACAACTCCCCGCCCATTGTATCATGCGCCTTTTATTGCACGTTGTCAATAGGTTTATCCCTTAATCCCCGATGTGTTTATCCCCTCCACCAAGTGCTTGTTAAAAAACAGGAACATAATAAACACGGGCATAAGGCTAAGGGTAGACATGGCAAACATAGCGCCGTAGTTCGTAATGCTTGCCGTATCGGCGAACAAACGCAGCGCCAAAGAAACCGTAAACAGGCGCGGGCTGTTAAGGTAAATCAGCGGTCCCATAAAATTATCCCACGCCCAATAGAATTGGATAATCGCCGTGGTGATTAACGCGGGCTTTAGTAGTGGGAAAATAATGCGCACAAATATCGAATACTTGTTACAGCCGTCGCAAATGCCGGCTTCGTCCAACTCTTTGGGTATGCTTACCATGAATTGCATGATGAGGAAAATGAAGAAGGCACCACCAAAGAAGGAAGGTCCGATTAAGGGCACAAAGGTATTCACCAGCCCCAACCGATGGAAAATAAGGAACTGGGGAATCATAATTACTTGACCGGGTATCATCATGGTGGAAAGCATTATCGTAAACAAAAGCGTGCGCCCGCGGAAACGCATCCGGGCAAAGGAGTAGGCGATAAGAGAAGAACTCAAGGTGATGCCTACCGTAGAAAATACCGCGATAATAAAGGAATTCCTAAAAAACGTGCCGAAGGTAACCCCGGCAAAGCCCCGCCAACCGGTGGTAAAATTCTCCCACACCCAATAACGGGGGATAAGGGTCAATGCCCCCGAAACAATTTCCACATTGGTTTTTAACGAGCCGGAAATCATCCACAGTACGGGGTATACCATAACAAAACCAAAGGCAATTACCAGCACGTGATAAAAAATAACCGTTAAGGATTGTTTTTTCATATACCGCCCTCCTATTCGTTGGTATAAAACGTCCAGCGTTTAGACGTTTTTAGGATAATGCCCGTTATTACTGCCACCACCACCAGCAACACCCAACTCATGGCAGAGGCGTACCCCATATTCCGCCAGGAAAAGGCGTGGTTATATATATATAGGGCAATAAAATTCGTCCCCTCTGCGGGTCCGCCGCCGGTAATAATAAATGCCTGGGTAAAGGTCATGAAGGCGGCAATGGTTTGCATAACTAAATTGTATAAAATAATGGGCGTAAGGCAGGGCAATATAATTTGGAAGAAAATTTGGAATTTGTTTGCGCCGTCAATAGCCGCCGCTTCTAAATAGGTTTCGGGGATGTCCTTTATCCCGGCGGCAAAAATAATCATGGCGGCACCGAACTGCCATACATTCATTAAAATAAGGGGCACCAAAGCCAAGGTAGGACTGCCGAACCAATGTATGCCGTTTAGCCCCATCATTTCAAACAGATTGTAGACCACACCGCCCCGCTGGAACATTTGCCCCCAAACCAACGCCACGGCAATAGAGCCGCCGATAAGGGTAGGCAAATAATACGTAGCGCGGTATCCATGTACCCCTCTATATTTGCGGGTTAGGGCGTAGGCAACCAACAGCCCGAACACCATACGCACCGGCACGCTTAAAAATACGAAACGGAAGGTTACCCGCATGGAATTCCAAAACCGCGCATCGTTCCACATACGGGAATAATTAGCCAAGCCTACCCAATTATAGCTGATGCGCCCCAAGGTCAAATTTGTAAAGGAATAATACAGCGACATAAACATAGGGATAAGCATAATCCCCAAAAAACCAATAATAAACGGCAGGGCGAATATGTACCCTACCACCACATCCTTATTCATAAAGCGGGAAATCCGCTCTCTGTCCAGGTTCATTGCTTCACCTCATTCTCAAGTACTTAAATAAAGCCGTCGGGTTCCGAAGGAAACCGACGGCTCGGCATAGTATAAAAGCGAAGGGTTAGTTAAATCCCACCACTTGCAACGCAAATTCAAATACTTCTTGGGCGGCTTCCTCGGGGGTAATCATGCCCAGTACTAGGCGGTCAACCACGCTGTCGTTAAGGAAGTCTTCTACTTCTTGTTGGCGGGGGTTGTTTAATACGGTGGCGGTTCCGCCGCCCAGGTCGCCAATCATGTCGATAAAGGCGTAGGTTTCCGCAATTACCGGGGTGGCTTGGGGGCGCAATACAGCGCGCACATGCTCCATAATGGGAATACCGCGTTCCCCTTGCAGTACTTCATTGGCGGGCACGTTGTTTACCCAGAAGTTAAGGAACTTGGCGGCTTCCTCGGGGTGGCGGCTGGACGTGGAAAGGGAGAACATTTGGGAAGATACAATGTCGGAAGCCACTTGCCCACCGGGGTGGGTAGGCAGTACGGTCATGGAAAGCTGGCGGTTGGGGTCCAGTGCCAGTGCCGCATTTGCCAAGGCGATAAACTGGTTGCTGGCAAGATACGCCATGGCGGAATTGCCGAATACCAGGGGGTCGCCTTCAATGTCGGTAATGCCCATGGCTTCGCCGGGGTCGGGCATGGCGTTAGCCGCCACCATGTTTTGTCGCATTCTGAAATAGGGTACCATTACGGATGGGTCGTCAAAGCCCAAACGGCGCGGGTCTATATGCCAGAAATCCACGCCCTTTTGCGCCATAAACTGGGTGAGGGTAATGGCGTCGTTGGTGAATACGCCCATGCCCCAATGACCTAAGGTGTTGGCAATGGTTATGGCGGCGTGTTCAAAGTCTGCCCATGTCCAACCCGGGGCAGGGCGGGGCAAGCCTGCGGCATCAAACATGGCAGGGTCATACGCCAAGCCCCATGCGTTAACGCCGTTGGAAATACCCACAATGTCCCCGTTATGGGTGGTGGTGATGTCGATAAAATCCTGGGTAGTGTTGGAAATGTCAATCACACCGCGGCTAATCAGGTCGTTAAGGGGAACGATGTGGTCAATGTACACAGGATAGTTGGAACCCAGCTGGAACAAATCCCATACGTCGTTGGCGGCGGCGCGGGTATCCAAGGCGGAGAAGTAGCCCGTACCGTCGGCAAATTCATACACCACGCGAATGTGGGGGTACTGGTCCATGAACATGGCGATTACTTCCGAAGTTATGTCGTGCCGGTGCTGGGAGCCCCACCAGGCGATGCTAATCTCAATGGTGTCGTCGTCGCCTCTGCCGCATGCGGCAAGGCCCGGTGTCAGTATGCCCAGTATAACTGCGCATAAAACCAACCGGCAAATACGTTTCGTGTTTTTCATGTGTTTCCTCCTAAAATAAGATTCATTTGGTTGCAGTGGCAAGACTAACAAATTTTAAAATAAAAGGGAAGCTTTTTTTGTAATTTCTTTTGAATTATTTTTTCGCTACGCCCAAAACGCGTTCTCGATGTGTTTAATATGTATATTATCACGTAAAAAAAGCACTTCGATTACATCAAAGCGCATGTCACATTCCCCTAACCGGCGGTAGGTTATGTATTGTTGGGCGGTTCGGATAATTTTCCCCTGCTTCGTTTGGGTCACGGCTTCCCTGGGTTGACCGTACCGCAGGCTTGCGCGGGATTTTACTTCTATAAAGACGAAATACGTGCCCGCTTGGGCGATTAAATCAATTTCGCCCGTTTTGGCGCGGTAGTTGCGTGCGAGAATGCGCAAGCCCTTTTTTACCAGAAACGCTTCGGCGTGCTGCTGGCCCAGCATTCCCATTTGGTGGTTATTCGGCGGGCTTTTCATACTTTTTCACCGTTTCGGCACGGTCCAGGTCGTTAATGAAGATGAGAATTTGCGCCACGGCTTCATATAATTCGGGGGGAATGGACGCGCCTAAATCCATGCGGGTTAGTTCTTCGGCGAGTGCTGCGTCCTTGTGTACGGCTACGTCGGCAAGGCGGGCTTTTTCCATAATGCGTTCCGCAACCAAGCCCGCGCCCTTTGCCATAATTTTTGGCGCGGCGTCTTCGGGGTTGTATTGGATAGCAACCGCCTTTTGGCGCAGGTTAAGCAGATGGGGTTTTAAATGTTCCATGGGGACGCTCCTTTATACACGAATATCAAAATTAAACCGCTGGGGGGAAGGTTTTTGCGTTTCCTCATTTATCGGCGGCGCGGTAAATAAGGTAAAGGGCGCGGTGATTAGCCCGTGGGTATCGTTGGGCTTGTGCGCGGCGATTAAATCGTGGGTTTCTGCCTTTTCGCTGCGGTAGGTGAAGGCAAGGGGATGCCCTATTGCGTGTTCCAGCGTAATTTCTATACGCCCAAGGTTGGGCGCGTTTACTGCAAGAATGCCCGTCGTCTTCGCGGAATGCTTGAAAACATGCAGCTCCGCGTGGCGGTTTATTGCATGGTACGTGCGGCGCGACGCCGTGCGTGCAAGGAAGCGTGTAATCTCCTTTACTTCCTCGGGCGCGGCTTCCATTAGGGCGTTGGGGTTGGTGTGCAAACGGTGCAGCGCTGCGTTGTGCAGTGTAGACGTATCCACAGGAATGCCCGCGTTTAACATTTGCCGCCCCAGTGTTAAATTTTCCTTCGTAACGGAAATGCCTGCATTGTGCAAAGCTTCGCGCAGCATATTGTCCTGCTTGGTTTGCGCGGCAAGGCGCACCATTTCCAATACAATACGCCCTTCGCCGTCATTTTCCTTTACCAGAAAAACGCTGTCCTCCCCAATACGTGCGTCGGGAAGCACCATAGAGCGCGCCGTATAGGTTGTGCCGTCGTTAAATTTTAACGTAACCTTACCCGGCTGTACATCGTGTACCCGCGCGCGAAACATATCGCCCGCCTGCATTTCATGGAAGCGGCGTGCGCCGATAATTTCATATTCATGGGGGTTGCGGGTTGCTATCATTTATTTCACACCTCGGAATGTTAAACGGTGCGCGGGGCAAAACCCGTGTTCTTTAAGCGCCCGCAAGTGCGCTTGCGTACCGTAGCCCATGTTTTTGTCGAAGCCGTAGTGAGGGTATTCGCGGTGTAGCGCCCGCATCATAGTATCCCGTTCTTCCTTAGCAAGTATACTCGCGGCGGCAATAAGATGGCAATGATTATCACCCTTTACCACGGCTTGTGCGGGGCATGGGAGCGTGGGACAGCGGTTACCGTCCACCAGCACATATTGCAACGGCTCGCCAAGAAAGGATTGTACAGATAAAACCGCATCCGCCATTGCTTGCATTGCGGCTTGCAGAATATTTATTTCATCAATCTCTTGCGGGCTTTTCATGCCAAAGGCATATGCAAGGGCGCGGCGTTTAATTTCTTCCGCAAGTACCGCCCGCCGTGCGGCAGGGACTTTCTTAGAATCGCGTACGCCTTCTATCACACACCCGGCGGGAAGCACGATAGCGCATGTTACCACCGGTCCTGCCAGCGGTCCGCGCCCTACCTCGTCCACCCCCGCAATGGGGAAAATACCCCGTTCATGCAGGGCGCGCTCTATTGTATCGGGTGCGGTAAACTCCGCCCTTGGGGCGGATTTTACATTTTTCATTGCGCGAGGATATGCCGCGTAAAACGCGCTTGCGCGTCGGGGTTCCTGCCCGTATATTCCTCTAAGCTCTCATACGCGCCGTAGAACATGGCGTTGGCAATTTCGTACCCCACATACGTAAAATGCCACGGCTCGGAAATAAAGCCCGTGATATGCGTATTTTCCTCGGTATACCGCAGAATAAAGCCAAAACGGTGGGCATTATCCGCCAGCCAGCGCCCCATGGGGGTAGCGGTGCGAATGTCCAAAAACCCGCCTGCGCCGTCGCCGTAATCAATGGCGCGTCCTGTGTGATGCTCACTGTGCCCCGGGCGTGCTACCGCACCATCGCCGGAAGCGTTCCAAAGTCTGCGCTGGTGGGCAATATCGCGGTAGGTGGAAATAACTTGCAGTGTATGCCCCGCCTCCCTTGCCGCCTCGTTTTTTGCGTTGAATGCCGTCAGCGTTTCGGGGGTTACGCGAAAGTGCAAGCCCGGAATTTGTACCAGCGCATGGGGCTCAAAATCATCATGCAAGCGGAAGAAAGGGTTCACCACCAATGGGTGCAGCTCCGCCAAATCATGTATTTGCGGGTTTTCAAAATGCGCGTAATACAATCCCGCGTTTACCTTCCATACTACTTCGTCATACGCCAAATTGGGGTAACGGGCGTGGAAGCGTTCGTACATTTCCAATTTTTCCGACGCGGAAAAAGCGAATGCCAAAAACGGGTTTACAGGCTCCGGCGTAGGTTCCGGCGTCGGCGTGGGGGAAGGTGTGGGCGAAGCCGCAGGTATAGGTGTAACCGTCGGCACGGGGGAAGGGGTCGCCAACGCATTGTCAACCAATTCCTGCGCGGGGGGCGTGTTTTCATTCATGCGGAAGCCTTCCACCACAATTAACACCGCCCACACCGTAACGCCGATTAACGCCGCCGCCAATATAATAAATACAACGATTTGCGACTTTTCCAGTCCTCGTCTACGCCTCATTTTTTACGCTCCTTGGGATAAACCACAATAACAATCCAAGCCCCGTCATGCCCGCAAAAACGAGCTTCATCACGGGCGAAACCCCCGCAAGCGGGGTAAAAAAACCTTCAATCACGGCGGCAATAAGCAGCAAAAACGCAATGCCGGGCAGCAGCGTTACCGCCTTGCGGGTGTGCATTATTACGGAATGCTTGCGGCTGTGAATGCCCGGGATAAGCATCCCCTTCGCAATCATTAACCCTGCGCCCCCGCTTAGGAATATTGCCGCCAATTCCACCACCCCGTGGGGCAAAATCAGCGAATATGCCATCGTCATATCCGCCCCCGACGTGTGCAAAAAGCCAAACAAGGCACCGACAATCAGCCCGTTATAAATCAGCACATATACCGTGCCTATACCTGCGAAAATACCCCAAACAAAGGCATTTATCGCCACCGTAGTATTATTTACCACAAAGAAAGCAGACATAAACGTGCCGTCCCAGCCCTCGGGCGGACCAAGGTCGTTGGCAATCGCCTGCGGGTTACCCAGCATATCAAACCAGACGCCGTAAAACGCCGCAAAAAAAAGGCCCAAAAAAAACAGCCCCGTTGCCGCTGCGCTGTAGCGCCATGTTTCGCGCACCGTTTGCGGAAATACGCGCGTAAAATAACCCTTAATATCCGCCGCCGCACCCGCTTCGCGCACATAAAAATAGTTATGCGCCGTACCTACAAGGCGGTTTAAATAAGGCAATATTTGCCCATGCGGGAAGTGCGTTTTCGCATATGCCATATGGTGCGAGGCAAGGCGAAACAACCGCGCAAACTCCCGCACTTCGTCCTTAGAAAGGCGCTTAATGCCTTTTTTTTGCACGTGCGCGGTTATTTGCTCCAGCGCCTTCCAATGCACCTCGTGCTTGGTGATAAACCGTGCTTCCGCGCTCATTGTCCCTGTATGCCGAAGAAATCGGCTTCCTCGCCGTAGCGGGTACGCTGTCTGCGCCAAACATCGGCACGGGTTGCCCCCGCGATTAGCACCGTATCGCTATTTTCCAAGAAAAGAAAATCCCGCGTATCTTGCAGTGCAATATATTCCCACATCGGCGCGCCCGCTACGCTCACTGCCGAAAAATTTCTATCCGTGCCCACAATCACCGCGCCATGCCCCATGGAAAGGTGCGTAACCCGACGCCCCGCCTCATGGGTGCCAATGCGCGTACCGTTTGCATCAAAAATGTATACCGTACCCAAGGCGGAAGCGGCAGGTTCATTAATATTAGGTGTGCCCAGCGCAATGGCAAAGCGCCCGCTCTCGTCGAACGCCATTTCTGTAAGCTGGTTATGCAAAGGAATTTCCGCCGTAACGCGAATCCCGTCGTTTGCATCGCGGGTGTAGATGATAATTTGCGTATCTGTCGCCGCTACCAAGCGGTTTTGCCCCGTTTTGCGAAGTAAAAGCAGCATCTGGTCTTCCAGCATAAATTCTGCGAATATGCCGTCCGTCCCCCAGCCGTCGCCGCGGTAGGTATAGCCGAATTGAATTTTTGAATGCAAACGCCCGCGGATATCCAAAAGCCCCATTACCACCACGCGCCCATCGTCCGAAACCTCGGTAAGCACGGGCAAAATGCCCGGTCTGTCGGCTTCGATAAAGGGGTTGCGGTACATGGGGCTGTAGGCGCTTTGCCGATGATAAATATTAACGGTGTAACCATCGTCCATTTGTAAAATAACGGACAAAAAGCCGTTGCGGTTAATTGAAAATGTGTGAACGGGGTGCTCAAACGTTTCGGTAAAGGCAAGCCCGTTTGCGTCAAAAACGTGTATTACGCGCCCGCGGTCGCCCTCGCTTACGGCAATATACGACCCGCGCCCGCGCATAATGGGGCGACGCAAATTAAGGGTGGTATGCCAGCGGCTTTCCCCCAATTGGGAAGCGTAGCGCACCCCGTCGCGGGTTGCCATAAAAAAAAACGGGGCTTCATGCCCATGGAACACAGGTCCCGAATCCATAGAATAGGACACGCCGCGCCCTGTATTTACCCAGCGCAAATCCGCCCCGCGCCCGAAAAAATCGGTCACGTTAAAAACAATATGCAATACTCCCGCAGCCAGCATTAACACAATTGCAATTAATACCTTCGCAGCCGTAGAAAATTTCATTTAATCACCATATAAAACAGGATTTTTACGTTTGTGTTCGCTCCGTGTATGGAAGCGGTCTATCACGGCTTCGTCCTCCGCGTTGGTTTTACCCGTGAGCAGAAACGCATCTAATGAGGCGTAGGTAATCCCCATTTCGCCTTCGTCGGTTTGCCCTTCAAACAACGCCGCAGAAGGGGCTTTTTCGATAATAGGCGCGGGCGCTTTTAAATGGCGCAAAAATTCAAAAATTTCTGTTACTGTTAAATCTACAATGGGGTTAAAGTCAAACGCGCCGTCGCCCCATTTTGTAAAGTAACCCATATGCTTTTCACTGCGGTTGCCCGTACCCGCCACTAAGCGGTTTTCGGTTACCGCAACCGTGTACAGCGCTATCATACGAAGGCGCGGCGCAATGCTTACATTGGCTTCTTCGTTGTTAATTTCGTCTAACCCGCCGTTATTTAAGGCTTGTACCAGTGCATCCCGTGCATTTTTTAAGTCAAATTTGCGCTGGAAGATGTTAAACTGCGCCCCCAATAATTCTGCATGTGCCCTGTCCTCGGCATAATTGCGCGAAACACCGCAGGGTAAAATTAACCCTACTGTATTATCACACGCCATTTTGCATAGTATACCCGTAAGGGTGGCATCCTTTCCGCCGGAATTGGCAAACACAATACCCTTTACCCCTGTATCGGCAACCAATTTGCGGATAAAATCCACGCGTTGTGCCGTTTCCCGTGCATAGTCCCTCATGCGACCCACCCTGCCTTTCTGCCAATGGCCTGTATCGTTTCAATGGCGTGAAGCTCCTGCGCGATAATACTCTCTTGCGTGACAAGGCACATCATATTATTCCCGTTTGTGCCTAGAAATTCCCCTTCAATTGAATCCTGCTTGCGTGTAATTACCCGCACAATTGTGCCCCGTTTAAAGGTTGTGCCGTTAAATTTTAAATTCTCAATAGGAAATAAATGCTTGCAGCTTTTGCGTACTTCTTCCAGCTTGGCAGGGTCAAACGCAATGTGCCGCGTATGCGATATTAACATGCGAAACGCCCACCCAATGAGCCGTATTAACACAACAATTACCGCAGCCCAAAACGCCGCGCTTATTAAATCGTCTACGTACAGCGGAATGTATTCGAACATAAGAATCCCCCTTCCACTTGCTTAAGCGTACATATTAATTTCTGTCATATGCGCATATAACCCGCCGCGCGATAATAATTCGTCATGCGTGCCGATATCTTCGATGCGTCCTTCATTAAGTACGATAATTTTGTCGGCTTTCTTAATGGTGGAAAGTCGGTGCGCGATAATCACCGTTGTGCGGTTTTCCATGACACTGTCCATCGCATCGCGGATAAGCTTCTCTGTTTCCACGTCCACGGCGGCGGTGGCTTCGTCTAAAATGAGAATGGGGCGATTGCGCAACACTGCGCGGGCTATGGAAACGCGTTGCTTTTGCCCGCCGGATAAGCGCATTCCACGCTCACCTACCATTGTATCATAGCCGTCTTTTAGTTGACAAATAAAGTCATCGGCGTGGGCTACCTTGGAAGCGGCGATAATCTCTGCCTCGCTTGCATCGGGTGCGCCGTAGCCAATATTGGCAGACAGCGTATCGTTAAACAAGAAAACGTCCTGTATTACGTTGCTGGTATGGTGGCGCAAGCTTTTTAGGGAAACATCGCGCAGGTCGTGCCCGTCCAGCGTAACTTCGCCCTCAATCGGGTCATAAAAGCGGTTTAAGAGATTTACAAATGTCGTTTTGCCCACGCCCGTTGGGCCAACAAGTGCAATACGTTCACCTGCTTTTATTTCAACGGTGATATTTTCCAGCACGTCTTGCCCGTCAATATAATGGAAGCTTACATTGTTAAATTTGATATCCCCGCGTACGTTGGTAAGCTCGTGGGCGTTTTCCTTTTCCTTTACGTCTATGTCGGCGTCTAAAATTTCAAATACGCGTTCGCTGCTTGCGATGGCGGTTTGTAAATCCTCGTTTGTCCGCGCCAGCGCGGTAACAGGACCAAAAAACATGCCAAGGTATAACAAGAACGCCACAATATCCTCTACGGGAATGCGCCCCTGTAATGCCATGTAACCCCCGTAGGCAATAACAATTACTGTGCCGATGCTGGACAAATACTGTACCGAGCCGCCATACAGCGCACTTAAACGTAGCGAGCGTAAAATCGCATTCGCGTGACCCTGCGCAGAGGTATCAATTTTTTCCAACTCGCGCTCGTGCTGGTTAAAGACTTGAATTTCCTTCATGCCCGAGATATTGTCCTGCAAATTTGCATTCAACTCACCCAAAATTTGCTGCGCCACGCGGAAAATGGGCAGCACCTTCTTTGCAAAAATAACGGAAAGTATGACAAGCAAGGGCATAGTGATAAGGCTAAACAGCGCAAGCTCTGCGTTCATTACAAATAAAATGGCGGCGATACCCACAAGCATAGCCACATTTACCAGAATGTCGGGTACGGCATGGGCGATAAGAATTTCCACTTGGTTGGTATCGTTTACCACCCGCGACATGATTTGCCCCGTTTGTTTGTCGTGATAAAACTTTAAAGAAAGCACCTGCAAGCGGTCATATAAGCGTGTGCGCAAATCGGCAACAAACTTCCACGCCGCGTAGTGCGAATAATAGCTGCGAATAAACGTAAAGCCCGCTTGCAACAGGTAAACCCCCGCAAGCAGCAGCCCAAGCCGAAGGGCATAACCGTTATCAATTAATGCGCGGTCGCCTTCAATTGCCATACCCGTAAGCTGGCGCACCACCTGCGGCGCATACAAACTAGCGGCAATAGAGCCAATGATGCCCACCAGCGTAATAATTAAATACACCCAATACTTACGCGCTGCTTTTACTAAGGCGAAGAGCAACTTCATATGTAACACCCTTTACTATGAATAGTCATACAAGCGAGATTATACCGCGCAGGATATGTTTTGACAAATCCTTAGAAAATGTCAAAAGCTGCTCGGTATACTGCGCGCACTAATGAAGTGAAGGGGTATTTTATGAAAACATACGCTTATTGCCGCGTTTCCAGTGTAGACCAAAACGAAGGGCGCCAGTTAGATGCGTTTACATCGTTACACATTCCCAGCGGACAAATTTATGTAGACAAGGTTTCGGGCAAGGATTTTGTGCGCCCTGCATGGCAAGCGATGGTGGCGCAACTGCAGCCGCAGGATTTGCTGTACCTTCCAAGCATTGACCGTCTTGGGCGTAATTACAAGGATATTATTAAATGGTGGCAGGTACTTACCCAAGAAAAGGGCGTGGATATTGTAGTCCTGGATATGCCGCTGTTGGATACGCGTACCCACAAGGATTTGCTGGGCACGCTCATTGCCGATTTGGTGCTTTCCCTATTTAGCTACGTTGCACACACCGAGCGCGTAAACATAAAAACGCGCCAAGCCGAGGGCATTGCATCTGCCAAGGCGCGGGGCATAAAGTTTGGCCGCCCCGCAAAGGAAATACCCGATAATTTTGAGGAAGCGGTAAACCGCTGGGAGAAAGGGGAGATAAATATCAAAGAAGTTTTGCGCCTAACAGGGTTAAAGCATACGACATTTTACGCCCGCCTGCGTGAATGGCGGGGGGAGAATAAAAAGTAAAAACACTTCGGAAAAGTGTACATTTCCGTATCGGCTAATTTTGACAATAATAACACCCCATGTCAGTAAAAACAATACAGTTTTTAATAAAATGGGGTGTTATTTTTTATATTTGCTGTCAAATTGTGTTTGCATCGCAGGAGAAAGACTTATACGGAAATGTACACCTTTCCGTATAAGTGAATTTGCATTAGGAGGCTTCCCCCATGCGCGTTACCAATTCTATGATTTTTGGCAATTCATTAAATAATTTGCACCGCAATGTGCGGCACGTAAATACGTTGGTTAAGCAGATAGAAACCACCAAGCGTTTCCAGCGCCCTTCCGACGACCCTATTTCCGCCGCGCGGGCGCTGCGTTACCGCACCACCGTACAAGAAACGCAGCAATTTTTTAGCAATGTGCAGGGCGGGCTTTCGTGGATGGGCGTTTCCGAAGCGGCGTTTATGAGCATGACAGACAACGTGCTTCAGCGTATGAATGTACTGCTGGTGGAAGCGGCAACAGGCCATTTAACCATAGACGACCGCTTAGGGCTTGTAAAAGAAATGCAAGAATTGGTTGACCAACTGGCATTGGAAATTAACCAAACCTACATGGGGCGGTATGTTTTCTCGGGTTTTCGTACCCACCAGCCGCCCGTGTTTACGCAAGACAATAACCTTTCTTTTGTAATCACGCAGCAATTTGATGCACAGGATATTGAACGCATTATGTCCTTTCAGCAACTAAACCCCGCCCATAAGGCTACGGTGCATAATGCGAATGTGATAAAGCTGGCGTATAACTTCGTAGATTTTAATTTTTCAATTACGGGTGATAACGGGCAGCCGCTGGCAATGCCGGGCATACAGGGTGCGCCCGGGCGTAGTGGTGAACCCGCTTTTGTCTATGAAATTGTTGTAAGAAGCATCACAGACCAAGATGCATATCTTCCCCCCGCTACGGGTGACGGTACGGCAGGCAGTCCGTTTGTTGTACATTTTATCAAGGAAACGGGAGAAATTGTGCTGTGTGACGAAGCCGCGGCAACATGGCGGGACGGTACGCGCGTTACTTATCATAAAGAAGGTTTCCGCAAGGGCGAGTTAAATCCGCAAATATATTTCGATTCTATCGAAGTATTGGGGCGGCGGGAATTAGACATTACGCAAACATTTGAAGCCCCGTTTGTTAATCCCGACGGCAGTTTTAATTTTTATGTAACCGTAGCAGGGGACGACGCGCCCGTCCCACCGGGGGAAGATACATTTAACATGATTGGTGCAGGTCAGCCAATGATTTCAATTAACGGTGCGCCGCCTGTTTCTATATGGGCGGGTTTGGGTGCGCCGTTTTCGCATATTTTTTCGCCCGGTCCGGATACGTGGGAAACAACATGGGCAACCGCACCCGACGTCAACATAATTCAACGCGTAACTGCTTTGGATGATGGTTTCCAAGTCGAAATTTTTGTCGTTAATTACGACGGCACACCTGTGGATTTTGAATTGTCACAAGCCTTTACCCCAAGCGACCCCGATTTAAATATTGTCACTACCGCGCCAAGCATTACGGACGGTACAGGCACAGCGGTGTGGAGCGGTACGGCAACCGCGGGCGCAGCTGCGGGTTCGTCTTTTACCATTCGTGCGCCGTTGCCGTTACCGCCGTTAGAAGCCGGCGATGTAATATGGCAAGAAGATTACTGGATAGTGCATGAAATTTCCCCATCTAACCACCAGCGCATTAACGACCTTGCCCGCCACGTATATACCGATAAAATGTACACCGATTTAAAGCGGCTTATGGATTTTATCCGTTCGGTACAAATTAGCGACCGCAATGCGGTGGAAGCTTATTTCCGTTCGCCCCCGCACAATATGCTGGGTACAGAACTGGAAAATACCGTAGAAACCCAGCTTGCCAATGAGCGCGCCCAAGCCAACGCCGTGTTGCACGACCGCATTAATACCATGTTAAAATTGCTTGCGCGCCATTCCGACAATGTTATAACCGAGCATACCCGCATGGGTACGCGTATGAGCTTGTTTGAAATGATGGACGTGCGTTTATCGGAGGAAGAGGTGCAAATGGATGCGCTCCTTTCTGCCACGGCAGATACAAACATGGCAGATGCCATAATGCGAAAAACCGCCGCCGAGGCAGCTATGCAAGCCGCCATGCGGGCAACGGCGATGACGGTACAGTTATCGTTGGTTAATTTTTTAAGATAGTTGCCCAACCTCTTTGGGCGTGTAAGACACGCATTATGGATACGACTTTGTTTCCAACACTATTTTCATGTTTAAGCCAATTTATTTTATATCAAGGAGTTAGTCAAGATTAGGAGGTTTTCATGTCCTACAACATAGATGCGATGCGTAAAAAGTTCCAAAACGCAAATATTGCCATCAAATTTCAATTTATTGAACATATAAGAGACGCGAAGGAAGCGACTTTGACGAAGTTTTTGCAAGAGTGCATATGGGAATTGGCAAAATTTATGCACGATACCGACGCTGCCTTTCGTGACTATGCCCGCGAATACGGCTTTGCAGAAAAATATGCCCAGCGCGAAACCGCCGAAGCGTATTACTTAATGGGTTGTATTTATTTACACGAAGAAACGGACACAAACCCCGTCGATTATGAAAAAGTCGCTTATTGGTTAAAACGGGCGGTGGATTTGCAACACCCCAAGGCAATGAGCAAATTGGCAGGTGCGCATTTTATGAATTTATTTTCGGGCGCGGATAAATCCGTAGGTGCAAAATTGGTGGAAGATTTGGCACACCCACCCCACAGCGACCCCATTGAAATGATGCACTGGGGGGTAATTAACTACCATGGACGGCACGATTGTGAGCAGGACAAAGAAAATGGTATGAACTGGATTACAAAAGGCATGGATATAATTCTTGATAAAGGGATTGAAATATCCTTCGAATACTGTCACGAACTGAGCAAAATTATGCTGGAACAGGGCGTGCAAAGAATGGGTACAAGCGAAGGAGTTGAAATGCTTAGAAATGCATTGTATTTTGCAAATAAATCCCTTGATGATGAAGCAGGAATGAAGGTATTAAGCGCAACCGCAGGGCAGGACATGCGCCCACAATTTACCGACTTGCGGAATTTGGTTATGCAAGTATTAAATTTATAAAGAAGCATTTTAAATAAACTATCATCAAAAAATAAGGAGATGACGAAAATGAGAATTTATCAGCATCAAGTATGCGACAGGTGCTTGCCCATCCGGCACAAAACAAGCGACGGAACGTATGGTCCTTCGGTTGAAGAATGGCTAACCTGTGACGGCTACAAGACAGAATTTGGCAGAAACGACATTAACTCCACCATTGCCATGTTTTTGGAAGAGGACGGTGGGTGTCAAAAGTGTGTTCAGTTGTTTTCCGACGCTTCACCTTGGTAGTAATTTTACAGGTGTTGCGGAGATAGAGGCTACTACTGCGTTATATGTAAAATTCAAACTAAATTTTTAAAAAATAATGTATGCTTGTTACGTTAAAACCTCGTCACGGACTAATAAAAATTAAAAAACTGGAGGAACACTATGAATCTTGGACGCATGATAGCAAATGACCCCGAACTAAGTGCCTTTGTAAAGGGTGAAAAAATGGGCGGAAAGTATGGGGATTTTGAAAAGTATGGAGAAGTGGGGCGTATGATTAAAAATAACCCTGCGATGCAAGAGTTGTATGAAGAGGTAGAAAAGTTTAATAGAATGGAGCGCGGCGAAAGTAGCCTTTGGGATTAAAACGAATCGGCGTTGTAGAAAGTCAATAAGATGATTAAATCCGTGACGAGGATTTAATAAATTGTAATGTATAAACATAAATAAACGTGATGAAGGATGGTTTATATGCGCGTTTTTAAAAAATTTTTATGTTGTGTTTTGAGTGTTATATTGGTGGCAACAAGTATGCCTATGCAATTTGCGTCGCAGGTACAAGCACGTGAACCGCTGGGCAATGGCGTGTTTAGGGAAATTATTGGCGGTTATGTTACTTATACGTTTGAATATGTTGGGCAAATACAAGAAATTACATTACAACCCGGACGGTACCGGTTTGAAGCATGGGGTGCGGCAGGCGGTGGCGTTAATGGTGGGCGTGGTGGATTTGCAAGTGGTGAGTTCACAATAGATGCTACTCGTTCTATTTTTGTTGTAGTTGGCGGACGCGGTGTTGATGGTGACGAAGGCGGCGAAAGAACTACGGGCCTAGGACTTGTGCCTGGTCATGGTGGTGGAGATGGTGGATTTAATGGTGGTGGTGGCGGCGGTGGCAGGGGATTAGTTCCTAGTTTCTCAGCCAGCGGCGGCGGCGGTGCTACACACATTTCCAATTCATCGGGAAATATAAACAATCTTGAAGCAAGAAGTAATATTTTTATTGTAGCTGGTGGCGGCGGTGGTTCAGGTGGCGGGCGCAATTATAATGATGGTGCTGACGGCGGCGCAGCAGGTGTAATCGGTGGCAGGAGCGGTATGCGTGCAGGAGGTCATGCAGGAATAATTGCAGGTGGTGCTGGCATTGCCGGTACATATGGCGGTACTGTTAATCAAAATGGTGGTGCTGGTGGCGTAGGTGGTGGTGGAAATGGTGCTAATTTTCCGCTCGCTGATTCATTTGCTACTTCTGGCGACATCGGTGGCGGCGGCGGCGGTGGTCGTCGTGGTGGCGGCGGTGGCGGCGGATGGGGTGGCGGTGGCGGCGCTCTTGGATTTGGTAATACCCCCGGCGGCGGCGGCGGTGGGGGTGGTTCAAATCATGTTGCATCTTCTGCTACTCACCCGAGGAATATTAATGGGAATCTTGAAATGCCTACCCCAAATGGTGGATATATGCCGCAAGGTCGCCAAGACAACGGTTTAGCCCGTGTCACTGTTCTCGAAATTTTTGGCGTAACCGACCACATTGTAACCTTCAATCTAAATGGCGCACCTGCACCCATAATGCCGTTGGCTTCACAACGCGTAGCTGATGGTGGATTTGCAACGCGTCCAGCAAATCCCACATGGCCGTCAAATTACGTTTTTCGCGGTTGGGCGTTAAACGCTAACGCCGACCCTAGCGACGCAAGCGCGTTTTTTAACTTCGTCAATACCCCTATTACACAAAACACAACGCTTTTCGCTGTATGGTCGCCCGATGTACCACCGTTTACAGTTACTTACGGTGTTTTTCATGGTGTAAGCGGACAGGGGCATGGGCATATTAGAAGAACCGAAAATGTAAGTGGAACACGCACAACCGCAACAATTACAGGCATTAATTCCGGAACAATATTAAGTTTTTTAGCAACACCAGATAGTGGTTTTCGTGTAAGGAGATGGTGGGTTAATGGAGCGCCAATTGACCTTACATTAAACTCGCAGGTTATCATTGTCAACGGTTCATACACAGTGCTTGTAGAATTTGAACGTATTCCATATTTTGTTACGTTAAATACGGGAGCAGGAGGTATGGCATTTGGTAATGTGGATGGTATTCCATTGGCGCTGGGCGTACCCGCATCTGCAATTACTGGGCAAGTTGTCACTTTCAACGCTCAACCCAATGTGGGGTATCACTTCACGGGCTGGGTAATTACGCCTAGCGGCATTCCCATTCAACCGTCGGGTGCGTTAAACCCCGCTTCCCACATTACCATGCCCGCACAAAATGTGGTAATTACCGCTACCTTTGCCATAGAACCCGAACCCCGCGTTACGGTGCAAGCAAACGCTGGCGGGTGGGCATTTGGTGAGGTTACCGCAGAAAGCCGCTTCATTTTCCAAGACCACCCCACCCATGTAAGCCCCGGCAGGGTAGTTACGTTACGTGCCGACCCCGAATTTCTCTACCGCTTTTCCCATTGGGAAGTGATATCGGGCGGGTATGGTGTGGTATTAGACCCCACCGCCAACCCCGCTACCTTCACCATGCCCGCTAATAATATCATCATCGAAGCACGGTTTACCCCACGGGAGCGACGGCACAATGTTATTTTGTTAGATGTTTCCGCAGGTTCGTCGGCGCAAGTTGTTACGGCGGGGGTACAGCGGGCAAGTAGTCTGCTGGCTTGTGATTTTTATATCCACGAGGTAGCCGTAGTAAAATTTTCTGCCGAGGTTGCTAATGTGTTTAACGGGTTTGTAAATTTTATAAATGCCCCGCCTGTCGCGGGCGCAGTAGGTGCAGTAAATGTACCTGCGATGGGTTCGAACATGTTACTTGCGTTGCAAACAGCGGAAAGTTTAATGCCTTTATCGGCAACAGGCACGGGGCGCATTCATGTTTTTTCCGATGGGTTAGTCAACTTGCCCCGCACACAAGACCCGCCGCTAATTAGCGGCGGCGGCTTAAACAACCCCCTAACCACGCGGCGCTTTAGAATGCAGGATTATTTATTTTGGCGGCAAGCCAATGTTGCGGTAGAAAAGGCAGAAAGCCTGCACCCTGCATTTTATATCGAAACGGTTTTTGTGCCATCGCCCGCAAGCAATGCGGAAATGCCTTTTATCAATCGGTTTATGTATTATCTTGCGCATGGGCCCTCTAACTTGTCCCCTGTGCCGGAGCTGCTGTATATCGTATACACCCCCGCCCCGCCCGTTATTTTGCCGCCCATTTACGAGGCAACCCTTTCCCGCACGCATATCGCTTTCCCTTATGCGGTGGAAGGGTATGACAATACCGCGTTAATGCAGTCTATTATTTTCACCAATACAGGCAACCAACCAATTAATTATCTTGACGCGCATGTAAGCATCGGCGGGTTTGAGCCGGCACAGCCCATTACAATTACTGCGCTAAACCCCGGGGAAAGCATAACCCTGTGGGTGCGCCCCCTTAGCGGGCTGCGGGCGGGCAACCATGTAGGTGCGCTCACCATTACGGCAAGCGGGGGAATACACCTCGCCGCAGTGCTGGATTTTACTGTAATAAGTGAAGCAATGCACGGCATCGCCGTTTACCCAATGCAGGTACTGTTTAACGCCGCGCAAGCGGGGTATAACCCTGCAGAAATGGTACGCACGCTAACAATTATAAACACGGGCACGCAAGCCATAACCAACCTGCAAGCCAACTTCGAAAGCGGTGGAGTTTTTGAAATTGCTTCGCTTTTACCCGTAACCGTGACAACGGGTAGCGCAATTTCGGTTAATATACAGCCATTGGCGGACTTGCCCGTAAGGGATACGCCGTATACCGATGTGCTTGTACTTTCTGCCGATAATGATTTGCGCGTTGCCGTTCCGTTGCGCTTTAGCGTAGAGGCCGTGCCCGCAGAGGTAGTGCTTGGCGATTTAACGGGCACGGGCACGGTAACTATGGCGGATTTAATTCTTATGCTGCAATTTTTTGCCCGACCGAATACTTCCATTAACCTAGCCGCCGCCGATGTAAACCAAGACGGCACCGTAGACATGGCAGACTTGATTTTATTCCTGCGGTTTTTCGCGCAACCCGACGTTGTGCTGGGTGCGCCATGAAGCGCGTACTCGCATTCATAACCGCCGTGGTACTTGCGGCGGCGCTGCTGCCCGTACGGGTAACGGCGACCACCGACTTGACCTTTACCGTTGGGTCGGTAAATGCCGTTACGCGGGGAGGCACAGTAAGTATTCCCGTGATGGTAAGCAACAACACGGGCTTTACTGCCGTGGGCTTGGTGCTAACGTTTAACCCAAATGTGCTGGAAATTACAGGCGTAACGCCCCTTACGGCACAAATGCCGCTTAACGCGCAGTTTGCGCTTACCGGCACACCGGGTACGCAATGGATACACATGGTAAACACAAATCTGGTGGACTGGTACGGCAACGGTCCGCTGTTAAACATTAATTTTACCGTGTCGGCAAATGCGCCACTTGGGGCAAGCAATATTGGGCTTGCGTTTACTACTGCACCCAGCGGAGCGCCCGCAAACGCCAACGGCGATATTCTGCACAGCGCAATAACCATCGACGGAAGCATTACCGTAATTGAGCCAACGCCAACGCTCACGTCGGAACCCACTCCAACCCCCGCGCCTGTGCAGCATTTTTTTATTCCCATTCCGGCAACAATGCCAACACCTTCGCCTACGCCTGTGCCGGTGGTTGACACAATGCCGCCCGCCGTCGTGCAGAATATTTTTATCGGTCAAGCCTATACCCCCGCTGCACAGGAAGCCGCCGTCATTACGCCCACCGCCCCCGCTACGGTTGCCGTTTTTGGGGCAGTGCCGCAAACGGGCGCGCCTGCTGTAACGGGGATATGGATTGCGCTGGGTAGTAGTTTTTTCGCATCGGTAATCCTGTGGGGACGTGTAATCTACGTGTTTAAAAGGAAGCGTAACCATGGCTAAGCGCAGGAAAAATATACAGCCCATTTACCCCTATAACCCGCTGGAAGAAAATCCCGCCCCCACCGACGAGCCCGCCCCCGTTAAAAATACGCATACCCGCTTGCTTGTTTGCCTTGCTGTTTTTGCCACCGCGTGTACGGTTATTTTTGTTGCGTTTGTACTCCAACATATTACGGCGCACAGCCATTCGCGCAATGAAAATAATGCCCTGCGCCAAATGGCGGTGCGCTTTGACGTTGGAAGCGATACGTACATGCCTTCCCCTGTATTGGCAACGCATATCCATGCCTTTGATGCGCTAATGCGTGAAATTAACCCCAACTTCGTATGCTGGATACGCATCGAAGGCACGCGCATCGACTACCCCGTAGTACGTGCGCAGGATAACGAGCGTTATCTGACCCTCACCTTCACAGGTACATACAACGAAAACGGCGCGGTTTTTATGGATTACCGAAACACGGGAGATTTTGTACCGCACCTGATTATTTACGGGCATAACACTCGCTACGGTACGATGTTTAGCGACCTGCACCGTTTTTTGTGCGCGCAATTTTTGGCACAGCACAACACAATTTCCCTAATCATAAACGGCGAAGTGGTGGAATATAAAATATTTTGCGCCCGCCGAACGGATATATACGACCCTGCGTTTTTTCTGGATTTTACCGAAGCGGGCGCGTTTCATGATTTCTTGGCGCGCATCAATGCCCCCGAAAATGCGGTGCAAATCCTTACCCTTTCCACCTGTGTAAGCGGAAATAACATAAACGAGCGCGTGCTTGTGCAGGGCGCGCTAATTAGAAAGGAATAGTACAGATGAAGCGAAAAGTAAAATTGCATTTGCTGGTAGATGTAAGTGCCGCCGCCCGCGCTGCGGAAATATTATCCGCACAGGGCATGAACCTAAGCGAAGCCGTAAATTTAATGCTGCATCAAGTATGTATTGCGCAGGGTCTGCCTTTCGAGATAAGAAAAACTTATAAATCCATGGAAGAATTGTGGGTAGATTTGCCAAAAGCGTAATTTCTGTTACAATTCCCGTATCATAAGGAAAGAGGCGATATCCTATGCCAGTAATGGAATTTAAGCAAGGCACGCCCATATGCGTAATGGGCGACCCTATGCAAAATTTATTTATCATCACCAAGGGCAGTGCGTCGGCTACGTTTAGCGGCCGTACCTTCCGCCTGGAGCAGGGCAACGTAATAGGCTTGGGTGCAATTAGCACAGGTTCATATAACGTTACATACACCGCCACCAGTGATGTAACAGCGTACACCTACCCCTGCGACAGCTTCGAAACGCTGGATATGCTCCTCAAGGAAAAACCCGACGTTGCGTACATGCTTGTTAATTCCCTATGCCGCGTAATTGTGGATTATCTGGGGTATTGGATGCACCTGCGTAAGGAAGCGGATAGCGCGTTTTCGGTCATTTCCAGCGCTTTTCCGCAGTACCAGCAGTTGTGCAGTAAATACGCCTTCGCCTCTAAGCAGTTGCCGGGCTTTACCGATATCGTCGCTCCCGAAGCGGGCGCAGTAGAGCGCTGGATGGACGACTATTACAACCAAATAAAAGAACTTGAGCCTGCTATCGGTAAAACGATTTTCAAACAATTCGGCATTGCGTCGGGCTTTTTGCGCAAAGGCGCGGTAGATGTGGTAGCCGTTTTTCATGCCTGTGAAGACTTGGAAGACTATTTAAAGCATATTGCCCACTTCTACGTAAACGCAGAAGAAAAAGACATGCTTTCGTTGATAAGCGAATTGCATATAAATTCTATGAACATTAAAGGCGCGGACGCGACCGTAACCGCATTAATGGCGCGCTTGACCACCACGATTTCAAATATGACGGCAATTTCCGCCTCTTCCTACCAAGGGCGGCTTACGGAATATACGCAGAAAGTGACTAAACTGCGCAGCTCTGCCACTGTAAGCGACGATGTGCCCGACGCCGGCCGTCCTAAGCAAAACCTTGCCGACTCCATGTCCGTTATTCTTGAATATTCAGGCATGGCGGAAGAGGTTGCCAACGTATTTGCCCGCAAAGTACAAGAATTTACGGCAATGCATGACCGCGCTTCTACCGAGGACGATGTGTACAAAATACGCCGCGAGCTAATCAAGGAATTTTACCCCATTTATACCAATGTAATGACGAAATACATCAAAGACCCCACCCCGCCCACCGTGGTAAAAATGTTCTTGGAGTTCGGCTATATCGACCCCGAGCTTGCAGGTCATGCAAATGCGGATTATTTGTATTCTATTGTAGACACGATGGGCGGCAATACCGACCAAGGCGTATATACGATTTTGGAATGGATGACCGCCATCTACAAAGGTACAAAAGAGCCCAGTCGGGATGAATCTGACCTTGACTGGCCAAGCTGGCTGCAAGACCAAAAACAAACGGGCGAAATTACCGCCGAAAAAGCCGCCGCCATGTTAAACGACCAAGCGGCAAAATTAAAGTTTGAATTAGAAAATGTATTCCCCATTGCCAACCGTATGACAGCAGGGCGTGCAACTACCTTCTGCCCGCTGTTCAGCGACCATACGCTGCAGCGTAACTTGGAAGAATCGCTGGTTACGCCCGCACGCATTAAAGAAACCTTTGACGAAATACTTTCCGTAGACCCTGCCGCCTTCCACCGCCCCGTAATTTACGAAAACGAAGCGCTGGGCATCGCCAAAGAAAATGTAAACCAGCAAATAATGCCTAATATTATCCTTATGCCCAACGTAGGGCTGCGCGGCGCAATGTGGCAAGACATTGAAGGTCGCAAACGCAATACGCCGGGGCGCGTATTTATGCCTATTTTCCTGCCGATTGACCTTAAAAATTTGCTTATGCGCATTACAGGCGAATTCCGTTGGGAAATGTGCAAGCGTATCATGGGTATGCGCTGGAACGACCTTTCCGACCCGTCACTCACCGCAGAATACTGCGATTACTTGCAATTCTATCGTTCCAACCGCGACCTTTCCGCCGAGGTAAAGGTAGAAGTAAAGCAGGAGCTGGTGCGTGCGCGCAACAACTACCGTACGGTATTTGTAAACAATTATGTAGAATGGCTATTGTATGAGTCGAACGGTTCGCCGCGCTTAACCAAGGTAGCGCGCCGCATATTGATGATTTACTGCACCTTCCCCGCCGCTACCCGCGAAAAAATCGCCAACAATCCCCAATATGCCGACCCGCTAAAGCAATTCGAACTGCGCAACAAACAGAAAATACAGCACTGGACACGTCTAATCAACAAAATAGAACAAGGCGGCAAGCCGGTACCAAAGGAATTTACGGACGAAATAGCGTTTATAAAGGCGTAGTTTTGCCCACTGTTTGCGATAAGTGTAAAAAAAATCCCCGCGTTGTGCAGGGGATTTTTTATTAGAACGACAAGTCTGCGGGGGTGCGGTAGTGGTTATTCCATCACTTCAAAGTTATTGATATGCACTTGCCCGTGTTGTGAGTAGGCATTATTCATGCCTGCTACTTGGCGGAAGAAGCTAAGGGGTACATAAATGCGTCCATCTGCATTAATGGGAGCAGATGCAAGGGTTACGGTATTGCCGTTTGCATAAACAGTACGTTCCCCTGCGGCGAAGGAAACTTCGCCCCATGCGCCGTCTAACAATACGCGGCCGTTTTCCCAACGGATAGAAATGTTAGGGTCAAGTACTTCCGCTACGGCGCGCAAGGGTACATGGGTAAGGAATTCGCCGTCGGCGGAATGGGCAACCACACCTGCCAAAGGCATACCATTTACTGTAACACCGTCCATATAACCATGGATAACATGGTGAACAGCAGGCTCTCCTATGCCCCGGCGTTCATCCAAATCGGCATAACCCCAGCCCATGTCCGAGATATCACCAATAGGGGGGACAATGCCAATATAACCTAAATCCATGTCCGAAATATCGCCGATGGGATGTACGGCAATTTCATACATAACGATGATTTTTTGCGGGGCAAAAATGAGGGGCGGCATAGAGCGGGAAGCTAAATCATACACCACCACCAACAAGCGGTCGTTTAAGTCCCAATCCGATGCATCTTGCCCGCCTTGGGAAATAACGGTCGTTCCGGGGTTGTTGGCGTTAAGACGGCGAAAGCCGTCATGGCTAATCATTTCCGTGTTGCCGTCGTAGGTTTCTACGGTGGTGAAGCGGTCTACATAAATAGAAGCATCGTATTGTTCGCGGTTTACGATAACCGTTGCCGCGTACTGGGGCGGGTAGATGAGAATCATGGGCATGTTATTATCAAAGAAGCCCGTGATGGTGTCGCCAAGCTGGGGTTTTTCACCTAAAAAGAAGGTGTTAGGGGTAACGTTAAAATACGCACCGCTAAAAGTTAACGTAGCTCCTTCGTCATTCATGCTGCTGTAGCCGATGCCGATGCGTTTGCCTGCTTCGTGTTCATCAATACTGGTTACTACGCCCGTTACGCTGTTGAAGTTAGGCCATTCGCGCACGTCGAGGAATAGGTCGCCTGCGTCTGCTTCAAAGGCGAAGGCGGGAAGGGCAACGGTAAATGCCATTACGGCGGCGAGTAAAAACGCCAGTGCTTTTTTTGTTTGCTTCATTTTTTCATGCTCCTTTTTGTTTGTTATTTGCATTCTACCCCACAGGACGGACTTGTAGGCATAAAGTTTTATGCGGTAATAAAATTGTAACTTTCCTAGTATACATAAATGGCAGTCAATTATGCAAAATTTCCCTTCAAGGAGGAACACAGAATGAAAAAATTGCTTTTACTATGCGCGGCGGCGTTGGTTTTGCTGCTTACGGCGTGCAGTGCAGACGGTCTGCGCGGTCCGGGAACGGCAGAGGAATTAAGCGCGTTTGAAAAAATCCAGCGTATGTTAGTGCAACTGCATTCGTACCGCGCTATCGCCACGGTGGAATACCGCGCAAATAAAGGAAGTAACATTTACGAAACCGTACACCACGCCCGCATTACGGGTGAATACCGCGTGGAAGTTACGGGACCTGAACACGTAGCGGGCAATATAACCGTAAATAACGGGCAAAGTATTATGCAATTTAATGCCCGTGTAGAAGGGCGCATTGCCGTTCCCGTAGAGGAAACCCCCGAGCGCAGTGAAATTTTCCTTACTACGTTTATCCGCAATTATTTGCAATCACAAGAAGTGAGCGTAATGGTTGCCGATATGGACGAAGGCGTACGCACCGTGCTTGAAGCCGTAGTGCCCGGTAACCACCCGTACTTAGCGCTTGCACGCCTATGGGTAGACAATGAAACACTGCTTCCTGTACAGTTAATTATCTTTGACCCCGACGGGGCAGAAAGGATAATAATTACCTACCACGCGTTTGAAATGAATGTGGTACTTGATGATGCGCTGTTTTCATTGTAGAATGGTTGCATGAACTACAGACGCGTGTGGGCGGAGATAAATCTTGCCCATATTGCCCGCAATTTGCGTGCGGTGAAGGGGATAATCCCACCCGATACACATTTTATGGGCATAGTAAAAGCCGATGGCTATGGTCACGGCTTGGTAGAAGCCGCAAAAACCATGCTGGCTGGCGGGGCAAATTCCCTTGGCGTTGCCATATGTGAAGAAGGCATAGCCCTGCGGGAGGCGGGTATTACCGCGCCCATTCTTATTATGGGCTTTACCCCGGCGCCTCTGCTAAGCGAAGCCGTATGGCGCGAGCTTACGCAAACGGTTTTTTCATTAGAAGGGGCGCGCGCGCTGTCGGCAACGGCGCGGCAGTTAAACAAACGGGCGAAGGTACATATAAAAATTGATACGGGCATGAGTCGGTTAGGTTTCCTCCCAAAAGAGGAGAGTATTCACGCAATATGTGAAATTGCCCGCGACCCGCAGCTGGAAGTAGAAGGAATTTACACGCACTGTGCCACTTCCGACGCGTTAGACAATACTTTCGTGTACGAGCAGCAAACCCGTTTCGCGTGGGTTGTAACGGAATTGGAGAAACGAAATTTACGTGTGTCGCTTAAACATATGGCGAATTCTGGCGCTGTGGCGCAAGGTTTGTTGCCTGTATATCCGCAAGGTTTGACATTAGACGCGGTGCGGGTTGGGATATTATTATATGGGCTTCCCCCTTCCCACGAAATGGAAGAGGTGTGTAAGCCGTTAAACCTACAACCCGCAATGCGTTTATACGCGCAGGTGAGTATGGTAAAGCAATTAGCGGAAGGCGTGGGCATTAGCTACGGTCATTTGTTTAAAACAAAACGCCCTACCACCATTGCGGTTATACCCGTTGGGTATGCCGACGGCTACCCGCGAAGGCTTACCCATGGCGGGCGAGTGCTGATAAGAGGCAAATTTGCCCCCATTGTAGGCGCGATATGTATGGACCAATGTATGGTAGATGTAACCGATATAGAAGGCGTTAAAGCGGGCGATACGGTGACAATGCTTGGCAGCACCAGCGAAGGCATAGGTGCAGACGATTTAGCCGACATAGTTGGCACAATTAGCTACGAAATCATTTGTGGAATTGGAAAACGTGTTCCGCGGGTGTATATAAATGGAAATTAGGGGCGATACTGCATGCATAAGGAGGTGAAAAAGATGCAACAATTCAAACATACCGTAAGGCGCGGCGATATCTTTTATGCGGATTTAAGCCCTGTGGTAGGCTCGGAGCAGGGGGGCGTGCGTCCTGTACTTGTAATTCAAAACGACGTGGGTAATCGTTATTCGCCTACCGTTATTTGCGCGGCAATTACTTCCCAAATCGGTAAAGCCAAGCTGCCCACGCATATAGAGATAGATTCTATTACTTCCACCTTGGTGAAGGATTCTGTTATACTGCTTGAACAAATTCGTACCATCGACAAAAAACGCCTGCGCGAAAAAATCTGCTGGCTGGACGAGAACGTTATGCGCCGTGTAGACAAAGCGTTATTGGTGAGTGTGGGGTTACATAGCTAATGCACACAGTATTAGTATTTGTTGGCTTTTTAATAGGCCTGGTCTTACTTATAAAAGGGGCAGATATTTTTGTAGACGCAGGGGTAGGCATATCGCGGCGTTTACATATTTCCCCTGTGCTGGTGGCAATTACCCTTGTTTCCATGGGGACAAGCCTGCCAGAATTGGTGATAAGCGTAACCGCCGCCTTCCAAGGCGCAAACGACCTAGCCGTAGCCAACGTAGTAGGGGCAAACAGCTTTAACCTAGTAATGATTTTGGGACTGGCCGCCATTGTGCGGCCTTTTCCTGTGCGGTTTAAAGAAGTAAAGCGGGAATACTGGTTATCCGTAGGCGCGGCGGTTTTCCTAGTAGCCATCATCCTCTTCACGCCGGACGATATCATCCCCCGTTACGCCAGCGCTATATTGCTGGTGGTGTACGTCGCGTATATCGTGTACCTCATCCGCACCACGCCAAACACCACAGACGACGACGCGCCTTCCGACAAAAAAGAACGCAAGCTAACCACGCACATCTTATTTAGCATACTTGCCATCGCACTAATCGGCGTGGGCGGCTGGATTACGGTATGGTCGGCGGAAAGCATGGGACCCATACTCGGCATATCCGAGCGGGTGGTGGGGCTAACCATTGTGGCAATATCCACCTCCCTACCCGAACTCACCATAACTTTGCTCGCCTGCAAGCGCGGGGAAAACGAAATGGCCGTAGGCACTATTGTAGGTTCTAATATTTTTAATATAATGGCGGTGCTGGGCGTATCGGGGATTATTTTACCCCTCGCTGTAAGCACAGGCACGAAGATTGACCTCGCCTTTCTCATTGCGGGCAGTTTACTATTCTTCCTATTTGTCACCACCCGCAAGCGGCTCTCCCGCGTGGAAGGCGCGGTTATGGTTGTGCTGTATATAGCGTACCTTATTTTTCTATTGGTGGGGGTAACATGAAAATAAAAGATATTTTGCCCGCGGGAATGACTATTTTGCTCTCCTTTGCGGCGGCGGTTTTCCTGTTTACATATGTACTAAGCGAGCCTGAAGAGGGGTACATCGCCGTGCCTGTGTTTGCGCCCGCCGCTTCCCCTGCACCGCTGCCTATTCCCACCCCTGCGCCAACGCCCACCCCCGCGCCAATTCGCGTACGTTTTATGCAGGTACACGGCCTGCTGCAAGATTTTTCCCAAGACGTGCTGGACACGGTGGAATTTGTGGAATCCACCCACGTCAACTTTCTGGTGGACGGGCGTATGTGCATGGAGCTGTACGAACAGTACCGCGCCGCGTACATAGCCGCCACCCGAAACCCCATGTCCCACACCGATTTTGTGCTGGCAACGCAACACTTTTTAACCGTGTTTAACGACGGGCATTTAAGCCGCTCCTTTTTGCAAGGGTTTTGGGTGTTGGTAAACAACGTTTGGGACTGGCAGATACGCCTTTTCCAAGACGGGGAATTTCTCGAACACCAGCTTTTGTCGCGCTATGGGCGGTTATTCTTGGCGGACGATAACATGGTAAAAACGGACGTAGAAGTGCTTGCCATCGGCGGCATTCCCGTACCCGAAATTTTCGCAACCATAGACCATTATTTCGGCACATACAACGAAGCGGGGCGGCAACGCAACCGCGGCAGGTATGCGCGGTATTCCCTTATGCTGCACCGCGCGGGGGCAACTTTGTACCAGCTTGGCGGCAACCTGCTGGTGGACGTTACTTTGCTGGAAAACGGCACACAACGCACCGTAGAAATGGGCTTTGTAGACCTTCACCCCGCCTACCGCCGTATACCTACCTTTGAACCCGAATACCACGTACGGTGGGAATTGCTGGACGGCGATATCTTCTACGTAAACCTTAACCACATGGCCCCAAGCCCGCAGTGGGAAGCGGCCGCCACCGCCATTTCCCATGCGCTGGAAAGCGGCGTACGCGACTTTATCCTAGATTTACGCAACAACGCGGGCGGCAACCCCGCCATCGGCCACGCCCTGTTGCAAGCCATGGGCGTAAGCCCCGCCACCCACGGGATGATTCTGCGCCTCCACGCGCCGTATTATCACCTGCCCGCCATCCGCGAGGTGGCCCACCTAACCCTAGCCGACCTAGAGGGCCGCTCATACATCTACATCCCGCGCGACCCCGCAAGCGCCAACCCCTACGGCGTGCGGGTCATCGCCCTCACCAGCGAGCGTACCTTTAGCGGCGGCGCTACCATTGCCCTAGAAGTGGCAGACAGCTGCTTTGGCCTAATCATTGGCGAGCCGCCCTCCACCTCCCCCAGCTGGTACGGCTGGGGAGGCTCCATTTACCTAAACACCAGCCACGTACAAATACGCCCCCACGGCGGCTTTTACCTACGCCCCAACATAAACGAATGCCCCCTAACCCTGTACCCCGACATCCACACCTACGAATGGCTAGCCCTAGAAGCCGCTCTAGATTTTTTGCGAAGCACCTTGCACAACCCAAAATAATACGATATAATTCGCCCTCGTGTACGAGGAGAAGTACCCAAGCGGCTCAAGGGGCGCGCCTGGAAAGTGCGTAGGTCGTTAATAGCGGCGCAGGGGTTCAAATCCCCTCTTCTCCGTTTTTTGGAATAAGTGCGAACCCCAAAAAAGTTTCTTTGTTGGTAAGGTGTTCGTGGTGGTGTTCCTGACAAAATAACCCAACGGTTTTAACCTTGGGTTATTTTTTTATCTTCATCGTTTACGACTATACGGTTTTTTGTCATCAGTAACATCGAGTAAAAAGTCAATGCTGGTATTATGAAATTTCGCAAGTTTAATGAGTGCATAACTCGGAATGTCAAGCACACCGTTTTCATACCGCGAATAAGTGGTTTGCGAGATATTTAATTTTGTTGCTAATGTTGCTTGCGTTATATCACAGTCTTCACGTAAATTGCGAATACGTTCATACATAAATGTCACCCGCATTATGTTATCGTATGCGGTAATTGCACATTGACATTTATGCGAATTTCGCATAAAGTCTTTGTCAAGTAAATATTTCCAATGGGGGATTTATCATGAAAATTACCTTCGTCTTATTTGTCGTGACAGTATTAGCATTTTTAACGAGTTGTAATAATAATTCTAACATTGAGGATTATACTCATTACGAATACAGTTGCGAATCCATTTTTAATGTTATCATTACTGATAGCATATATCCGATAGAGCCAACATCGCCAATTATTCCCCCTGTTTTACCAATTATAGATGAAGAAGTTACTGTTAATTTATTCAACCGAGCAAGAACACCCATAGCTACAGGCTCAAATACTTTTATTATTAAAGATGATGGCAATTTATGGGGTTGGGGAAGTAATAGACATGGACAACTTGGCGATGGAACTACGGAAGATAGAAATAGTCCGATAAAAATAATGGAAAATGTCATTGCAATTTCTGCTGGTGGCAGTTTTACAATGGCGATTCGTAACGATGGGAGTTTATGGGCATGGGGTAATAATAATAGAGGTCAATTGGGAGATGGAACGACAATAACTAGGCACAGCCCTGTGTTAATAAAAAACAATGTAATTGCTGTTTCAGCGGGAAGTTTACACACAATGGCTATTTTATATGACAAAACATTATGGGTTTGGGGTTGTAATGAGTGGGGTAAACTAGGGTGAGGTTCTCCTACTATAGGAGTTGGAAGCATCAGATATAGAAGTTATCCAACAGCAATAATGAACAATGTAGCCACCATTTCAGCAGGGTGGGCTCAATCATTAGCAACTTTAACTGACGGTAGTTTATGGTTGTGGGGAATGAATATTTCTGAAAGGGGTCAACATCCATATAATTTCCCCGTGCATATGATGGATAATGTAGAGGCTATTGCTGCTGGTGGTGAACTTTCAATAATATTAAAGGCCGATGGAAGTATATGGGGCTTTGGTACGAAATTCTGGGGTCTTGATTATGGCAGGATAAATTACTATGTGCCTTTCCAATTATCATGTATTTTTTCTAGTGATACACAAGCATCCATACCATCAACCACTGATTATGTTCTTGCTCCTGAACCTACATTTATAATAGTAACTAATGAAAATGAACTTAGGATAGCCATCAATGAGAATGCTACACAAGAAATTCATTTAAATAATGATATTGAATTGTTATCAACATTAATCATTCCAGAACAAAAAAATGTTGTTTTTCGCAGTATCGACAATCAAGAATTTCGCCTTGTCGCGACTCGTAACTTTGATGTTATAAATATAAATAATGGAGCTACATTGTCTATTAATAATATTGCTATTACTCGTAATGATGGGACAACGGGGAGAGGTGTTAATAATTCGGGAACATTTATAATGAACTCTGGCGTGATTGCTGGAAACATCTCAAGTTGGAATGGAGGTGGAGTATATAATAATGGTAAATTCATTATGAATGGTGGAGTAATCGAAAATAATAGAGCGAGTAATTCTGGTGGAGGAGTTGCCAACCAAGGAGAATTTACGTTATTTTACGGAATGATTAATAACAACGTGGGATGTAATGTTACTGGTTTCGGTGGAGGCATTTTAAATTCAAATATATTTATCATGCATGGTGGTATCATAGAAAACAATCAAATTGCAAATGGAGGGGGATTGCACATCGTGAGGGAACAACAACAATATTCGATGGCATTATTAAACAAAACAGAGCGTATGGTTTAGGTGGTGGTGGCATTAATGCAATTCAAGGTTTTCTAATGTACAATGGGTTAATTTCATGTAATAGTGCAAGTAATGGTGGTGGCATCAAATTACGGCATGTCTCTCATTTAGGGTTAAAATTTGGTGACGAAGCTGCAATTTATGGAGGTATTATTGTTAATAATACAGCACATATCGGCGGTGGCATCTATGTTGCAAATTCATTCAGTATATACGCAAGAATTGAAGGATGTGAAATTGTAAATAATACAGCTCATAATGGGGGAAGGGTAGGTGTTAATTATTTGGGCAGACTTATTATAAACAGAAGTAATATTAATAATAATACCGCTACTAATAATGGAGGTGGATTGTATATTAGCAATATTTCAAATCGAGGGCGGGGTTCGGGGTCTGTATCAATGCATAATGGTAATATTAGTGAAAATATTGCAATAAACGGCGGTGGTGTATTTAATAACGGTAGATTTATTATACTTAACGGTAGAATAATTAATAATTTTGCATCAACAAATGGTGGATGTGTCCATACATCTGGGAGTTTCAGCTTGGGTGCTAGGTATTATTGGGGAACAGCTAGCCCCGTGATTTTTTTAAATGATGCTACCTCGGATGGCGGGGGCGTATTTCATAATGGGGGTTCGTTTAGTATATTTGCCGGTTGGATTTTTCACAACACTAGCGATGACGTGAGATTAGCACTAGGATGAACATTTACAAATGATGCCCTTGATGAAAGAATAGGGGGTATAGGCGTAGTACCACCTTCTTTCTAATAATTTATTTCACAAAAAATAAGCACTTAACTTCGCATGGAAAGTGGAAGGATATATGCAAACCGCACCATTGGCGGCGGGGTGTATATGAGCAAGCGGAAACATGTAGATAAAATATCCGCACAGGCGGCAAACCTCACCCCGTTTCTGCCAGGTCGATATATAGATGCCCGTTTTCCTCGATAAACTCCTTGCGACCGCGCAGGTTGTCGCCCAGCAGAATTTCAAACATTTCGTGAGTTTTGGCGGCGTCGGTGGGGATTACCTGTACCAAACGGCGGGTGGCGGGGTTCATGGTGGTTTGCCACATCATTTCGGGTTCGTTTTCGCCCAAGCCTTTCGAGCGCTGAATGTTGGCGCGCATACCTTTTTTTTCGGCGAGGTCCAAGGCTTCGCTTTTTTCGCGCTCGCTGTAGGCGAAGTGTGTCTCTTCCTTGCCCTTGCCCGTTAGCGTAATTTCGTAAAGTGGGGATTCGGCGATAAACACCTTGCCCTCTTCAATAAGCGCGGGGGTTAGGCGGTATAACATAGTGAGGATAAGGGTGCGAATGTGATAGCCGTCATAATCCGCGTCCGTACATATTACAATGCGCCGCCAGTTTAGCTTGTTAATGTCAAAGGTCGCTGCCTCTTTGTTGGCGGATGCCGTGGCGCGCCCGCGTTTGCCGCGTAGTTCTACGCCGCAACCCAGCACCCGCAGTAGGTCGGTGATAATTTCGTTATTAAAAATGCGGTCGTAGTCCGCTTTTAGGCAGTTGAAAATTTTGCCCCGCACGGGCATGATGGCTTGGAAGTCTGCATCACGCCCCAGCTTACAACTGCCCAGCGCGGAGTCGCCTTCCACGATATACAGCTCGCGCTTTGCCGTGTCGCGGGTACGGCAGTTGACGAATTTTTCTACCCGATTATTTAAGTCTATCGAACCCGTTAGCTTCTTTTTTAAGCTGGCGCGGGTTTTTTCTGCCGATTCGCGGCTGCGTTTATTAGCCAAAATAGACGTCGCCAACTTTACGGCATCTGCTTTGTTTTCGATGAAGTAAATTTCCAGCTGTGCCTTTAAAAAGTCCGTCATTGCGGTTTGGATAAACTTGTTGGTGATGGCTTTTTTTGTTTGGTTCTCGAAGCTAATGAGCGTGGAGAAGGAATTGGTGATAAGCACAAGGCTTTCCTCAATATCGGGGAAGGTGATTTTTTTCTCGTCTTTTTTATAATGCCCACCCGTTTTTAAAAAGCCGTCAATGGCGGAAACAAATGCCGCTTTTACCGCCTTATCGGGTGCGCCGCCGTACACCAAGTGGCTGGAATTATGATAATACTCCAGCGCGCCGCCGTCTTGCGAAAAGCAGAAGGCAATTTCAAATTTTAGCTTGTATTCGGGCTTGTCCTCTTGGTCGCGGCCTTGGGTTTCGTGGTTAAGGAAATGGGGGGCGGTTAGGGCATTTTCCCCCGCGAGTTCATTTATATAGTCGGTAATGCCGTTTTCGTAGCAAAAGCGGAAGGTTTCGCCGCTTTCTTCGTCTTTAAGCACAAAAACAAGCCCACCGTTTACGATGGCTTGCCTTTTTAGCATGTCCTTATACCATTCCAGCGGTACGTTAATGTCTGTAAAAACCGCTGTATCGGGGCGCCATGTAATGGTTGTACCCGTTTTGCGCCCCTCGTGGGGTTCCTTGTTTAAGCCGCCTACATTTTCGCCTTTTTCGAAGCGCAAGGTATAGCGGAAGCCTTCGCGCAGTACCGTTGCGTCCATATATTCCGAAGCGTATTGCGTGGCGCACAAGCCCAGCCCGTTTAAGCCAAGGCTGTAGGTGTAATTCGCGTCTTCTTCATTATTTTCGTACTTCCCGCCTGCGTATAATTCGCAGAAAAGTAATTCCCAATTATAGCGCCGCTCGATGGGGTTATAATCCACAGGCGCACCCCGCGCCGCGTCTTTTACGGTTATGGACGAATCCTTATGCCTAATAATCTCAATCTGCTTACCGTAGCCCTGCCGTGCTTCGTCTATTGAGTTCGAAATTATCTCAAAAATCGAATGCTGACAGCCTTCAATCCCGTCCGAGCCAAAGATAACCGCCGGGCGCTTACGCACGCGGTCTGCGCCCTTTAACGCGGTAATGCTCTCGTTACCGTATTCGACATGCTTGCTCAACTATACCCGCCCCTTTGGAAATACATGTACAGTCGGGCATTTTATAAAAAAATGGTGGATAGTGCAAGGTTTTAACAATGCGGGTATTTTATTTTGCAGGGATTTTCCTTTTGGCAGGGCTTACAGGGGTGGTAAATTGGCGGCGCAGGATGCACGGGAGGGTGCGGCGGTTCGGGCGGGCAGGGGGGTACAGGCGGTATAATAGGTTCAAAGGGTTCCGGCGGGCAGGCATCCTCTTTGGCAACCATGCTTGCGGCGATGCGCATTTTATTTTTAAGGATTAATTGCAAATCGGTGATTTGGTCAATTAAAACAGAAACGCTATTGTTTACACGCAAAAGAAAGCACATGGATTTACAGCAATTTTCCGTATCAACATGTTGCAGTACGTACTGGATTTTTTCGCCCTCTGCGTTAATGATGTGACTTAGGGCGGCTTCTTCCATGGCAATGGAGGTTAAAATTGCGTTAATTGCCTCGTCGCGGGTTAGAATTTCATCAGCATTGGGAAACTGCGGCATTGACATGTACGTCACTCCTTATTCTATTGGCGTTTTAGTAGTATCAGCCTATGCCGCCGCGCGGAAATTTGTTACAGTAACACATTTACACATCGCCTAATATACTGCCCCCAGAGGGCAAATGCTCAATTATATTCTGGGAGGTTTTCTTATGTCTTTACCCGTATTTCCGGACCATTCCAACACCCCTAACCGCGAAGAGGTAATTAACCAAATCATTTCCTCTATCGCTATGGAAGAGCTTGCGTTAAGCCACATTCTTAATGCAGAGGGCGAAAAGCTGCAATACGTGCTGGGAACATTAAACGACAACAATGGTTTAAGGCCGTCTATCGACGAAATTATTAAGGTAAATGACAGCGTAAAGGATTTGATTGAGGCAGTTATGTTTAGCCAAATGTTCCTTCGCGCCAAGCTAAAGGATGCCTTGAGCATGGACACGGAACGCGAGCATACACATTCCTAGCATTGCTAAATCGTGGGGCGCTGCCCCAAGCTTTAATGCAAAAACCGCGCGTTCGCGCGGTTTTTGGTGTAGTTTTTTTCAATCATCAACTTAGCTTCACCCAAACAACGGGGCGTGCATAATTGGTGTTATCGGAGTTTAGTTTTGGTCCTATTGTCCCATCGTATTTTAATACCTTCGTGTAGTTTGTGCCTGCATTTGGCTCGGAGGTGGGGTTGGCTAACCAATAGGTTTTCTTATTCACTACGCGTACATCTGCGCCAAAGCCTTGCAGTTCTTCTTCTACGGGAATGAGTGCATATACACCCGAGCCCTTCATGGGCCAGGAGGGTGTGCCGTTTGCCCCCGAGGTGGATTCTACCGCCAGTTTCTTTAGTGTGGGGGAATTAAAGTATTGGTACCAGCTATTAACCTTGTCGGAAATTTCGGCTTCTTTATATTGAATCGTACCGGTGCTTTTGCTGTCGTATGCCATAGGGCCAATGACGTCTTTTAGCATCAGCAAAGCGTAGGGTGCGCCGCCGTACATTTTGTGCTTAATTTTTATCCATTCGTGGTCGTCGATAATAATAACCTCGCCTAAGTCGCCGTGGAGGATTTCATCCTCTATATCCTGTGCCGTAACGGTTACAAGGGCGATTGCGCTTTTGGTTGGGTCGTCCTTCGCCCGTACGGTAATGGTATAAATGCCGGCTTGGGTTGCGCTAAAAATACCCGATTGGGTAATGGTCGCGCCGGGGGTGGGGCTTATGCTCCAGGTTACCCCGTCGTTGCCTGTACCGTTTACCAAATAGTCCCCCGTTACCGTTGCGGTAAATTGGAAGGGAATATCGCTAACTTCATAATTAATTGAAGCGGGCTGTAGGGTTACGTGTATATTGGAGGGCGCGGGTTGGCTGGGGTGCGGGGGCTTTGTGGTGGTCATATTGCCGTTTGCGTCTTTATAATAGATAACGTCGTCGCCTTCCAAGCCATTTTGCGTGCTGTCCAGCAACGTATTTCCGCCGAAGGGGTCGCCGTAATACAGGTCGTTTCCGTCGGCGTCCTTGCCGTCTTTGATATAATATTTGCCGTTTTTATCTTCGTAAACGGGGGTGCCCGGGGTATTGGAGGGGTCTTGGCTTGTGCCGCCTCCCGTTAACGGACCAAGGGTATTTTTATTCATTACACGGCGCCATACATTCTGCCCCATGTCTACCCACCAGTTTCCGCCGAATTGCGTTGCCTTTTTATCGTCGCCGTCGCCGGGCTTGCCGTTTGCGCCGCCCCATACCGCATCTGCGTCCTTTGTGTTGCCGTTTTCATCAATGGGACGCCAAATATTCCCCGGGGGGGTTGCCTCCGCCCAGAAATTTCCGTCCTTATCCTTTACCGCATTTTGGTCCTTTCCGTTCCCCGGCTGGTCGTCGGGGTTATACACGTATTCGGGTGGGTTTTTGCCGTTGCCGTTTTCGTCCACCTTTTCGAATACATGGGGTGGGTGCCCCACAGGGCGAAAATGGTTGTACTTATCCTCGGTGGGGGGCGTTACTGTGCCGCCTCTGCCGCCGCCTTCTTGGTATTTTTCATAGGCTTTTAGCGCGTCGGACATTTTTTGGCTAAGGAACATTTGGCTAAAGCCGATTTGCTGCAGCATTTCGCGTACGCTTTCGTTTACTTCTAATACCTGCTCTACGGTAGGGGGTGTTGGCGGTGCGGAATTTTCCAGCGTGCCGAGGACATATTGCAGCTTTTCCCCTTCCGCGTTAATGATATGGCTTAATCCAACCTCTTCCATCGCGATAGATGCAAGGATTTGGCAAATTGTATTCTCTAACCCAAACCCGTCGGGCAGTTCAGTAAACTTGGGTAGGGACATGCTAATTCCTCCTTTATATTTACAGCCCGTAAATGTTGTACGTGCCTAGTAGCAATATATGTTGGAACAAGCATTGTGTTACAAGCTGTTTTGGCTTGGCGGTTTGATTACGCTAAATTATTTTTTCTGTTTGTGTCGCAATTCACCCCTTTTGTGCGTATATAATGTGAAGCTCTACAAAAGCAGGTGAATTTATTGGATGAAATTATTACCCGCAACCTTCATGCGCTGTATCGCACGGCGGCTGCTATTATGCGCAACAAAGAGGACGCAGAGGATATTGTGCAGGACGTGTTTATAAAATTGCATGAAAAAAATCCGCTATTTGCTTCCCACACGCATGAAAAGGCGTGGCTATTGCGTGTTGCGGTCAATTTGTGCCGAAGCCGCTTGCGTTCGCCTTGGCGCAGGCAGCATGTGCCGTTGCTTGAATCCTTTCCCGCAAAAAACGAGGACGAACGGGAGTTGATGCAAGCCGTTTTTGCGCTTCCCGCCAAGTATCGTACCGTTATTCATCTGCATTATTACGAAGGCTACACCACTACAGAAATTGCGGAAATTACCGTGCAAAAGGAAAGCACCATTCGCCAACAATTAACCCGTGCCCGCCGTCTGCTAAAGGCTGATTTGCTGGAAGGAGAACCCGTATGAAGCCCTATAAATCCTACATGGACAGCGTAACACCCCCGCCCGCCCTAAGGGATAAAATAAAAAAGGGACTGTATTATTCGACTAATACAGTCGCCCTATCGTGGGTAGCGGCGGCGGTTTTTGTGTTTGTCATTTTTGGCGCGGGTTGGATGTTTGTACACGCCGACTTGTTACGTACGCACTATGACCTTGGCACACCCCATATGTTGGCAGGAGAGGCGGAAAAATGCCCGCAAATCACATTGCAACCCGCGTATTTATTGGAGTATCCGATGATATTTAGCGCTGCCAACCTGTGGAGTGTAACGGTAAACATAGAATTGGAAGCCGAACCGTTAACCCCCGCGCAAATAAACAGCCTTTTCCCCAACCTGCCCGCGTTTGTCGGCGAACCTCAAAGGGGGGAAGTACACTTCAAAGATGAATATGTAATAGACCGAATACGCGTAAATTACCCTAATTTTTCAATATTCGTGCAGGCAAACCCCCTGTATGCGGTGGATGTTTCGCTGTATACGCCCACCTATATACATGGTGTACGGGTTACGGCGTTTGCAGACGTAGAAACCGACCGCGCCATAGGTATAGGCGGTACAAGCCTGGGTGCGATTTTTGAACGCGACGACCTGCGTTTCTTGTTGCGATACACATTGACCGATACGGATATATTACAGGGAGAAACGGCACTCGAAGAAATCCGCGAAGCCGCAATACGGTTTACGCAAGTGGTAACGGCGTTAATATACCATCAGTACATCAAAGGATTTACAAAATAGACGGCGGGTGATATTATAGTATCGGTAATGTAGGCGAAATTGTATCCGTACTATATAAATTGTGTTGAAAAATCATAAACGAGGCATGGTTTTTATGCAAACAAAAAAACAAATAACAATATGCATACTGGCGGTTATCGTATTCGTACTTGGCGGTTTGCTTCTGTGGCAATCGCGGCGCGAAGTCCCCGTGCTTGAGCCTATTGCCCCGTCGCTTCCTGTGTTGCAAGCACTGGTTAACCGCCCGCCCGAAGAAATAAGCCGTGTATACATTACGCGCGGCGATATTGTCGTGCCGTTTCAACAGGACGAAGCATGGTATATGATGGATTACCCCGGCTTTCTGCTGGACCAAATGCTGGTGCAGGAAATGGTGCGCCCTACCTTCCAATTAATTGCCCAAACCGCCCACGAGAGTACGGAAGGTATTGAACTTGCGGACTTTGGGCTTGCGCCGCCGTTGCTTTCCATGACGGCGTACTGTGCCCTTGGGGAACGGTTGACCCTTCACCTGGGCAGCGTAACCCCCGACGGTACGTTGCATTTTTTGATGAAAGAGGGGCACCCCGCGATATATCTAATCCCCGCCCGCGTTGCTTGGCATATGCAGCTAACGGAAGGAGATTTGCTGTGCCGTCAACTGCCGTTTTTGCAATCGGAGAATATCACAGAGTTCCGCATAATCCAACGCGAACGCGAGGAAATATATTTTACCCGTAAGTCCGAAGAGGACGCAAGCCCGCACATGCAAGCCATGGGCATTATCCAAATGACAGTGCAAGAACCCGCCGCAATGGCGGGTCGCACGGTGGAATCATTTCAAATACGACGCGGGGTAATGGAGGCGTTCTCGCAAAGCTTTGTAGTGTTGGAAGCCGCCGCAGTAAACCCCACCGACCTTACCCCCTTTGGGTTGCATGACCCGTTTATGGACTTCCGCTTCGATTCGGACGAAGGCGGGGTGCATTTGCTCTTCGGCGATGCCTTTATGCGCGAAATAAACGGCACTAACGTACCCTATGTTTTTGTAAAGTTTAACCACCGCCCCCATGTTTTTGTCGCGCCATTTGCGCCGCTCTTGCACATCAGTGACCTAAATGCCATGCAATTTATCTCCCGCTTTATTGTTATGGTTTCGATTTTGGATGTGGAATACATTACCATAGAACACGAAAATCCCGACTACAATTTGCATATGGTTATCAACCACCACCCGCACGAGGACAATAACGCAATTTTTCCCACGATTAACGGCGCAGAAGTAGCGGAAAGCGACTTCCGCGTCATATATCGCCTGTTGGTAAGCCTGGGCACGGACGGGCATGTAGACCCATTTATGGCGGAAGGCACCCCTGTTTTTACCATTACGTATCACTTGCTAGACGGCACAAAAAAGCGCATCGAATATTTTGCATTCGATACGCATTTTTACGCCTTTTCCGTAGATGGGGATTATGTGTGGGCGGTGACCAACCATAGGAATGTGCAGTTGTTTTTTGATGAAGCGATGTGCGAAGCGAATCAGTAATTGGTGTCATTAAACGACCTTATATAGACAAAAATTAAATAAAATACTGTGATTGATGATATTATTAGTAGATTAGCAAAATAACTAAGATAATAAATTGTTAGAATATAGCCTTCAAAAAATAAATTTGATAAAATAATAATAAGAGTGCGAGTTCGCCCTGATGCGATTAGTCCTGAAAAAGCCAAGCATAGCAATAAATATAATGCACGACGGAAACTTGAACTTTTTGTGCTGTTCATTTGTATTATAATCCATGTAAATATAATGTTTATTATTAGTGATAAAGAAACCCATTGAAAAAAAAGCGTAAAAGCGTTATTTATATTAAAAGGCGCTGGCGGAAAGAATGTTCCGGCAGCGATGTTGATGTGTGGGCGCAGAAATAAAAACCCCATGTAAAAGAATAAAAAGTAAGCAATGATAAAAATTGAACTCCATAAAAATGCCTTCATAAAGTTTCTTTTATGTATCAATGAGACGCAGGATGAAGCAATAAAAAGCCCGATAGGGCTTCCAATAGACATCAATCCCGTTAACCGCATAATTGTGTTAGGCACAAACAAGCCAAGCAAAGATATGAGCGCAAACACTAATCCCAGCGTAAAAGAAATACACATGGATTTCGTCATCTCTTAATCCATCCCCCGTAATTTTATAATACGTATAAAGTAGCAAGAAAGCAAGGGGCTGTTTGCGAAGGCAGTTCCCTTTTTTGTTTGCTTCGGCATTAACGCGGCGGCGGTGGGATGCATGAGGACAGACGCGGGAAATCCCCACTTCGCCGCGCTTCAAGATGCGCTCTTACATTCCACCGCTACCGCTTCTAAAAGGCACAGATATAGCGAAAATGAAAGGATGTTTTGGCGTCTAATATCTTTCTACGCCAAAAATACGATTGATTCTGTGTGCAGGAACAAAAATCATTCCCGGACTGCTAATTGGACCCCACCCAACAACACCTGCTGTCATAAACATGCCCGTTGCAACCGTACCACCGCTATCTCCTGCGCGAGCAGTTATATTTGTTCTAACCATGCCGCGCCTGTTTATGCCATCAAAAATAAAGTCATGGTCAGGGTCTTGCACAGTTCCTCTTGATTCGCCGCCTGTTGTTGCGCCAAACATAAGCATTAGTTCGCCTTGAACAAATGAGGCTCGTACTAATTGACTGAGCGTTGCGCCGGTGGGTAATGTATTGCCTGCTTCAGTATGCGTTATTACAAACGATGCATCTATTTCCGAATTGTCAACCATTCTTTCTACTGTTCCAATGTGTGTTGCCAAAGTTAAGTGAGGATAAACTCTTTGACCTGCAAAATCAAATATATGCCCAGATGAAATAAATCCAATAGCGCCATCAGATACCCGTCTGACGCGATAACCCATTGAACCGCGACCTTCAAGAAAGATAAAGCGAATCGACAACCTGTCCCCGGGATTAATTCTGGCATTTAACGGTTCGATATGACTATACAGTTCGTTGAGATGGTCATATGATGTGTCAAGCAAGTGACTATACCGTTCAGCCTGTTCAAAAATAATCATGGGTGAATAAACAATGTTTTTTAATAATCCATTGATGTTATTTTGACTATATTCTTCAATTCGAACTACAAATCTATTTTCGGCTCGGTCAATTCCAGCGCCAACGACGTTATGTGCATACAGACAACCCAATAATAACTTTTCATCAATTATATTACGGTATAGGTCTCGGAGTTCACGCAACTGTGCAATTGAAAATAAACGTGTTACATATATATTGCTTAGATACAGAATACTCTGTACATTCATCGTTTGATGCGAATGCACTTACTGTATTGCTTAAAGCAAAAATTGACACAAGTAAAAGCATCCCTGCAACCGTTTTGAAAGCATTAATGTTTTTCATAGTAATTACCCCTTTTCGATTTTGTAATTGACCGCTGTTTTTTTTGAGGACTTCAAGTTGATGTATTCCTGTGCTTCACTCACACCCTCATAAGCATCTCCCCTTTTTATATAAGATAAAGTTATTTCTGTAACAAGGATAATCTATTTAAAAACAAAAAAACAGCAGCAAAACATGCACATTTTTTATTTTTGAAATAAAAGTGTGCGTGTTTTGCCACATTTTAGGATTATTGCGTAGTATATTTTAAAGAATATCGTTACGCTAATGAATACGAACCCCCTGCATGGGCGCGAAAATTGGGTTTGTATCATTAATAATCACCGCTTCGCCCGATACATTAAAGGTCACATTCTCTATCGTAATATCGCGCATTATGCCCAAGCCCCATACGGGTTTGTCTAAATCTTCAAAGTACAAACAACGCAAGTCCCACCAATTACTTTGGAAATTGCGCAACACGCGCCGTTCCTGCGCTGCATTTTCCGTACTGCCGCCATAAATCCCTGTGGCGGCATTTTGTATGGTAAGGTTGGTAATTGTAATGTTATCTACATTGGGCATGTAAATCGCAACTTCCCCACCGTTGCCGTCAATAACCGCGTTATGCCCCGTCCAGTTGGTGATAATCGTAGGGTTATATCGGTTGCCCGAAGCGCTTACGGGAATTATCACGTTTTCATGGAACGTACCCCGCAGAAAAACCGTATCCCCGTGCCAAATATTTGCCATGGCGTGGCTAATGGTCGCCCAGGGGCGTTCCTGCGAGCCGTCATTATTGTCGCTGCCCGTATCGGCGCAAACAAAGCGCCGCATGGGGTTATCCCGCCGCGCGTTAATAATATCCTCCATGGTAATGGCAAGCACGGCGGCAGCTTCGTCCAGCCCGCGCCACCAATGAGGCGTGGTAAAACCGCGCACAATGTGGCTGGTGCGCCCCGTTACTTCGTTAAAATACGGGATGCGCACATAAAATCGAATGCCGGGGTAACGGGATTCGGGGTGGGGTGTGCCGCGTACCGCGCCCATTGTCCATGGTTCGCTTAGTTGCGCAATATGGTGGAAGTCGATATCCCCGTCGTTCCCATACCCAAACGATACAATGCCGCGGTACGCATTGTCGGTACGAAAGCCCGCCTGTACCGATAACCGCCCCGCATAACCCGAGGTCGGCTCTACATCGTAGCCATACGCCCAAGGGTGTATGCCCACAATTACGTCCCGCTGGGGTGCGTTTGCGGGCAGGGCGTCACACACGCGCATGTTTGCCACTTGCGCTTCAAAGTAGCGGGCAATGTTGCGCCCAATTTGCGCAAGGGTAAGAGGCTGTGCAATGCTTCCCCGTACATCGGGGCGGCTTAGGTGGCGCATAATTTCCGTCGCGGCGGGAAGGGTAGCCACAAAGGCGCGGTAATCTGCCATGGCAATTTCGAATAGGGGCATAGGAGCGGAAGCCATCACATTTTGCATACGCTCAATGCACGCCCCTGTGTCGTTGGCGTAGGAAGTACGGGCAAAATCCCCCGTATCGCGCCCTTGGGCAAAGTTCATTCCCGCCAGCGGGGAGGACGTTGCGCGTACATTGCCGCCAAGCAAGTTCGTATGCGGGAAGGCATTTTCCACCGCCATGCCGCCAATGGCACGGCCGTAAATTACATTGCCCTCGAAGGTCAAATACGCCGCACGGGTAACGCCCGCGTCGTTATCATTCCAGCCGGAAACAAGGTAGCGAATCACGTAATTAGGGTCGGGTACATTCACGTCCGCGTCCACAAAGCTTACGATAATGTTATCGCCGAAGAAGAAGTTGCGGTTCATTTCCCGCCCCGTCCAGTTATTGTTGATATTTACAACACCGTTTACGCCGCCGGAGGCGCCCCGCACCATGTCACGCCCTATCATTGTGTTGTTGCGCACGTCCAAATCCCATGCGCCGAAGGTGCCCCCAAGCAATACCGCCCCTTGGCGGTTATTTGCGATAATATTGTGGTAAATGCGCACGTCCTTTGCCATTACGGGCTGGGGACCGTCCCACCGCGCGTGGGGCGGCTCTGTGCCTACGGAAATGCCTACGCTACTGCCGGAAACAAAGTTATAGCGTATGGTAATATCCATTGCGCCGTCTACATAAATGCCCGACGCGCCGCCGCAGCCTTCGCTTGCAGGGTTGCAATAGCCGATGTTATTAAGCACTACATTGCCTTCAATCAGTCCGCGGCGGGTTCGGTTCCAGTCTGCCCGTGCGTTGGCGCTTGTGCCTGTGTTCGTGACCCAGCCCCACAAGCCAATCACGTTAATGCCAATATTGTTTGTGTTATGCACAAAATTATTGCGTATCGTAAAATCTGCTACATTGCCCGCAACTACGATATTCTCCGTCCAGCCCACGCGACTGTAGCCAATCTCGTTGCCTTCGACAAGGACAAAGCGCATGGCATTTTCATCAAACTGCGCCCGCCCGTAAATTTGTATTGCCGAGCCGTTTGCCCCGGGAGCAGACGCAGTAGGGAAGCCAAAGGTATCCCCATCCATACCCAAAATTGTGTTATTTACAATTTCAACGCCTTGGCTGCGCCCGAAGGCGCCCATCGTTTCCACCATAACGGCGGCGGGGGTAGCAAACCCAAAATTTACGGGTGCATTATTTTGGATTTTTAGTCCGTAAATGCGTATATAGTCGGAATTTTGGATAATAATCATTTGGTGCTGCCCTTGGTCAACCACAACGTTGCGCGAGCCGTCCAGCACCGCTGTTTCGTTTGGAAAGTTACGCACGGTAAGGAACGCCGGCGCTTCCCCTAACCCGCGGTCGCGCCCGTGGGGGTCGTAGAAGCTGTTGGCAATCATAAATTGCTGGAAGTACATGCCCTCACGCAAATAAATCGTCTGGTTGCCGCGGTACCGATTATTGTCCGCCGCAGACACCGCCCGCTGTATCGAAAAAAAGGGCGAATCAATTGTGCCGTCGTTCCTATCGTTGCCCGTTGGGCATACATACCAGCTATAATCCCCAACGGGCAGGGAAGGCACCGCGGGTACAACCACAGGTGTTGGGGTAGGGGAAGGCGCAGGAGAATATGCAGGCGTTGCTTCATGTATAGGTTCGCCGTTCATTGCCTCGTCCTCCTCACCTGTGCCGCAGCTCGTAAAAGCCAATAATGCTGTCGCAAAAATAATACAAAAAATCGTTTTTCTACTCATCTTATCTACCCCGCATATTGTAAAATATCGTTCGGCGTTTTAAGCACTACGTCAAACAATTTTTTATCCGCTTCCGCCAAATATCCAAACTCCGCCCCAAGGGCGGAGATGCCATTGCCCTTCGCCGCTTCCGAATCCTTGAACATATCCCCTACCATGCCCCAGTTTGCGGGGCTTGCGCCGTTTAAAATCTCCCGCACCATGCCAATTTTTTGCGGCTTGTTGCAGCTCACGGAAGCAAAAAATCCCCGCATTCCCGTTGCGTCTAACGTGCCGTGTACGTGGGCGTCATTGCCCGTGCTTGCGATATACATCGTACAGCCCCGCGCTTTTAACGCCTCAAGCATTTCCCATACGCCGTCAAATAAAATGGCGCGTCCGAGCTTTGTAATATTTTCCAATTCCAAATCGTCAATTGCTTTCTCCACGGGGCGCAACTTTTCCTCGTCTACCCCTGCGAATAATTTTTTATGGAACTCGATGCCGTGCAGCCCCATCGCGTCTTTTATCTGCGCTTCGGTGACCGCGGGCAGGTAATTAAAGGTTTTTCGCGCCGTTTCAATGGCAAGTGCCGTAGCCTGTGCCGTGGCGGAAAGGGTGCCGTCCAAGTCAAAAATGATGTGTTGTAATTTCATGCAATCTCACTCCTTCGTTTGTGCAGTTTGCCAGTCCGTGCGATTAATGTCAATCTTTTTACCAAAAAAACGCTTGACATGCGTCAACTTTTATATATAATGCACACAACCGAGGCAAATGTTATGCGTTGTTATATGGAGGAATGTTCAAATGTCACTATTAAAACTTGCGAGGCAAAAACGTATTTTCATAACCCGCGTTTTATTGTCGGTATTGGCAAGTTTATTTTTCGTGTCCTCTGTATTTGCCGCCGCGCCTGCGGGCGTGCGCCCGCCCGACCATATCCTTGAGCAAATGCCGCCCCATTTACAAGAATATTGGGGTTTTGTCCCCTATGAACCCGACCTTAGCGACATGGTTTTGCTTATCACCCCTACCGACCAGGTGACCGACTCCTTTGTTACCTTTAGCCCAACGGCTTACATAATTTACAAGCAAGAACACAGCCACCACCCGCATCCCTTGCGTACTATTGAAATTGCGGGCGGCGGTGCAAACGTTTCCGACCCTGCGGCTATGACTTACCGCGCAAGCCATGAAGGTAGGCAAAACGTACTGCATTGGATAGGGCAGGAAGGCGAAGCCACATGGTCCTTTCACGTGCCCGAAACGGGCTTATATACCATGCAAGTGGAATACTGGATGCTGGACGCCACAGGTCGCGACTTTGAATTTGAAATTTTATTAAATGGTGAGCGCCCCTTCGACGAAGCGGGGCATATGCTGCTGCGCCACCGCTGGCGCGACGCAAGCGCCATCACCCAAGACCGCAGGGGCAACGACCTGCGCCCCGCACAAATCCCCGTTTTTACGTGGAAATCCCAATTGCTAACCGACACAGAGGGCTTAACCGATGGTGCATTTTCCTTTTTCTTGGAACAAGGCAATCACGAACTCACCTTCCGCGCAACGCGGGGCGAAATTGCAATATATCAAATTCGTATATTCAACGCGCCGCCTTTGCCAACCTATGCGCAATTCCGCGCAGACAATGCCCATCTCCCCACCATTGCGGGTACGTTTATCACCTATGAGGCGGAAGTGGCGCTGTATAAATCCGATGCCATGTTATTCCCAACCTACGACCGTTCCAGCGCGCGTACCACACCGCAATCGCCTTCGAATATCCGCTTAAATACCATCGGCGGGCAAAACTGGCAATTCCCCGGGCAGTATGTCCAATGGGCGGTGCATGTACCCTATGACGGGCTGTATCAAATTACCTTGCGCGCACGGCAAAATATTTCCTCGGGTATGCAATCCCGCCGTTTGTTACGCATTAACGGCGAAATTCCCTTTGCCGAAGCGGCGGAAATCACCATTCCCTACCACCATGCGTGGGCAAATTTCACCCCAAGTGATGAAGACGGTACCCCCTTCTTATTTGCCTTAAACGCGGGCGAAAATATTATTTCCATGGAAGTGGTGATGGGCTCTGCCGCGCGTACCATGTCCGTAATACGGGAAATTTTGTTTCAACTAAACGCGGACTACCGCCGTATTCTTGCCATTACGGGTCCAATCCCCGACCAATTGCAGGAATACAGGCTGGATTTGCAAATCCCATCCTTGCTCCCCAATTTTGAACGCGCGGCGCAAGCCCTGCGGGACGAAGTAGCACTTATAATTGCCGAAGGGGGCGACGCGGGGGGTGCGGCGGTAATGGAACGCCTTGCCACCACCTTAGAAATGAGTATCCGCGACCCCGACTCGATACCCCGCCGTTTATTTGACCTGGAGGGCAGTATTGGTGCGCTGGCTACACATATGATTGTTTTGCGTTCGCAGCCGTTGGAAATTGATAGGTTTTATATCCACTGCCCCGAGGTTAATTTGCCCCGCGCAACGGACGGCTTTTGGCTTGCGCTGTGGCACCAAATCCGCCTGTTTATCGCATCATTTTTCGTAGACTTTGCCGTGGTAGACCAAGCGGACGAAGGCGCACGCGCCGTTACCGTATGGGCATTTGGCGGGCGCGACCAAGCCCAAAGCGTGCATACGCTGGCAAGCGAACACTTTACCCCCGCCACCGACATTCAAGTAAGTATGCAGTTGGTGCAAACCGACCTTATATCCGCCATTGTAGCGGGCATTGCGCCCGATGTTTTGCTAAACGCCGAGCGCAGTATGCCTGTGGAATTAGCCATGCGCAACGCGCTCACCGACCTTTCCCAACTCCCGCATTTTGACGAAGTAACCCAGTGGTTTATGCCCGATGCGATGCTGCCCTATACCTTCCGCGGCGGGGTGTACGCCATTCCCGTAACGCAAATGTTCCATATGATGTTTTACCGCGTGGATATTTTTGAAGAGTTGGGTATCGAGCCGCCCAACACATGGTGCGAGTTATATACCATTATCCCCATTTTGCACCGCCGTAACATGCAGGTAGGCTTGCCCTATTCCGCCATGCAGGCGGCAACATTAAACGAAGCGGTAATGGTTGCCCGCCACGGTATGGGCATACGTAATTTATTTACCACCTTGCTTTTCCAGCGCGACCAAGAATTATTTATCCCCGACCTTTCCCGCACGACCTTTGACCAAGAGGCTTCCATAGATGCCTTTGTACAATGGACGGAATTTTATACCCACCACGGCTTGCCTGTATTCTACGATTTTTACAATCGCTTCCGCACGGGAATGATGCCCCTTGGCTTCCAAGGCTTTTGGATGTACAACACATTAATGGTTGCCGCACCCGAAATCCGCGGAATGTGGGAAATGATGCCCATCCCGGGCACATTGCAGCCCGACGGTTCAATTAACCGCAGTGCAGGGGCAACGGGGGAGGGCGCAATTCTGCTGGGTTGCTCCGACGATGTAGAAGCCGCGTGGGAATTTGTTAAATGGTGGACCGGTGCAGAAACCCAAGCACGCTTTGGCATGGACTTAGAAATGCTTATGGGACCTGCCGCGCGCTACAACCCCGCCAATTTGCAGGCATTCTCTATGCTGCCATGGAGTATGCAGGAACAGCGCGTAATTATGGAGCAGTGGGAATGGGTGCGCGAAGTACCCGTAGTCCCCGGTGGTTATTATGTGGCGCGCAGCTTGGATAACGCCTTCCGCCGCGTGGTATTTTTCAACGAACACCCCCGCGATGTGCTTAACCGCTTTAACCGCCAAATTAACAACGAACTGGAACGCAGATTGTTAGAATTCCCATTGCAATAAAAGGGGTATAACATGGTAAAAACAAGAAAAGTTTCACTCCTGCATCAGATGAAACGCTCGTGGGTCAGCTATGTAATGCTTGCCCCCTTCTTTACATTGTTTTTCATATTTACGGTATTGCCCATTTTATCCTCTGCGGTGCTGGGCTTTACCAGTTTTAATATGCTGGAAACGCCGCGCTTTGTGGGCTTTAACAATTTCCGCCATTTGCTGGTTAATGATGATGTTTTTTGGATAGCCTTCCGTAATACCATGATATTTGCGCTGGTGACAGGTCCGCTGGGTTACGTACTCATGGTTTTCCTCGCGTGGTTTATTAACGAAATTAAGGGTATACTGCGCACCATTTTGACCTTGCTTATTTACGCCCCGTCTATGATGGGTACCGCGTTTTTTATCTGGTTTATCCTGTTCTCGCCCGATGCTCACGGCTATATCAACGGCTTTTTAATGCGGTGGAACATTATCCACGAGCCGATTGAATGGCTGCTGCACCCGGACTATGTGCTGGGCGTAATCATGCTTGTGCAAATTTGGATTAGTATGGGCGTTGGCTTCCTTGCGGTGCTTGCGGGCTTTAAAACCGTAGACCGTACGTATTACGAAGCGGCGGCACTGGACGGCGTGCGCAACCGCTTCCAAGAATTATGGCACGTAACCTTGCCCTTAATTGCGCCGCAAATGTTCTTTGCCGCGATTATGCAGTTGGCGGGCAGTTTCGCCGTGTGGGAAATCTCCGTAAATCTCGCGGGCTTCCCCAGTACGGAATATGCCGCAAGCACCATAGTTACCCATATCGTAGACTATGCGCAAATCCGTTATGAATTGGGCATGGCAAGCGCGTTAGCGGTAATTTTGTTCATCTTAATGCTGGTGATTAATGTAGGCTTGCGCAGAATGTTTATTAATAAGGTGGGGAATTAATATGACCCAATCAGCGATGCGAAAAATGAAATGGCGCAAGCTAAAGTCGGGCGACCGTTTAAACCGAGGCATTGGCGGCGATTTGCTGGTAGTTGTTTTTGTTGGCGCGTTTGCGGCGTTTTCTTCCTTGCCCTTGGTATTTGCCATTATGCACTCCTTTAAGCCGTTGAGCGAATTATTTCTGTTTCCGCCGCGCTTTTTTGTAATGGAGCCAACGCTGGCTAACTATGTGGGTTTATTCCAGCTAAGCGCTAATATGTGGGTACCCTTTAACCGCTATTTATTTAACTCGTTATTTATCACCTTTGCGGGCAGCTTTGGGCAAATTATTGTCGCGTCCCTTGCTGCATACCCATTGGCGAAGCATGTTTTCCCCGGGCGCATTGCGTTAAACCAGTTGGTTGTTTTTGCGCTCTTGTTCTCTACCACCGTGTTAATGGTACCTTCCTACGTAATAATGACGTACCTTGGCTTGGTAGATACGCATCTAGCCATTATTTTACCCGCAATGCAGCGTACCATTGGGTTGTTCCTCATGGTGTCGTTCATGTACCAAGTACCTACGGATACCATCGAAGCCGCGCGGATAGACGGCTGTAACGAATTCGGCATTTTATGGCGTATCGTTATGCCCGTGGTAAAGCCCGCAACCATGACTATGCTCATCTTCGCCTTCCAAGAATTATGGCGCTCTACAGGCGACGGCTTTATTTTTACCGAAAACTTGAAAACCCTGCCCGTGGCATTCGCACAAATACAAGCGGGCGGCGTAGCACGCGCGGGGGTTTTTGCGGCGGCAACCGTAATTATGATGATACCGCCCATCATTTTATTCTTCTTTGCACAGCACAAAATTATCGAAACCATGGCGTATTCGGGCGTAAAAGGATAGAAGGGGGTCGTTTCAAATGAAAAAGATTATTGCTTGTCTGTTAATCGTTATGTTTGCGTTACAGCCCATCGTTGCCTTTGCCGCGCCCCCGCGTGAGGCGGCGTTTAATTCCTATGTATTTAACCGCCACGGGCGTGCCGTACCTACGCCCGCGTCGTATATGCCCGCCTTTGCCCTTTCGGGCATTGATATGGGCGTAGGTGCATTGCGCAACCCAAGCGACATTACCACCTGTGCCGAAGGCTATCTGTATATCCTTGACGCGGGCAACGGGCGCATTATCATCTTGGACGAAAACTTTGAAGTAGCGAAAGTACTGGACAGTTTTACCCTTAACGGCGAGCCGTTTTATTTCGGTACGCCTTCGGGTATGTTTGTTGTACCCGACGGGCGTATCCACATCGCGGACGAAGGACTTGGGCGCGTAATCACTATCGACCGTGAGGGTACGGTAATCATGTACCTGGGCGCACCCGAGTCGGAGATTTTATCCGAAAACTTTCACTTTGTGCCCATCGCCGTGTTGGAGGACGCATCGGGCGTGCTGTATATCCTCTCCCGCGGCAGTTATCAGGGTGCGCTGATGGTGGATTTGCAACGGGATTATCTTTTTCTCGGCTTCTTTGGCGCAAACCAAGTAGAAATGAGCGTTGCACAGCTTGGGCAAATGCTGTGGCGCAGAATCTTTACCCGCGAGCAGCGGGAACGTATGGTACAGCTTATCCCTGTGGAATTTACTAACTTTGACAAATGTCCCAACGGTTTTATTTACGTATGCACCGCGTTTTCGGAACACAATGTGGACCAACTACGCATTTTAAATTCGGCGGGGGGCAATATTTTGCGTACCCCCGAGGTGGGCGTTTCCATGAACTATGGCGACCCTGTGATATTTACATCCCGTTACGTGCAAGTGACCACTTCATTTGTGGATATAACCTACATCGGCAACGGCATTTTTGCCGCATTGGACAATACCCGCGGGCGCGTGTTTGTGTATACCACGGATTCGCATATGGTGGCGCAGTTTGGGCAAAACGGGGAGCAACTGGGGCGTTTCACCAACGCCGTTGCGTTGGCGAGCTTTGATAATAAAATTATCGTACTGGATTCAATCCGCGGAGAAATTACCGCCTTTGCCCTAACGGAATACGGCTACTTGGTGCAGGAAGCCTTAGCCCTGCACAACCAAGGGCGCTTTGAAGAAAGCGTAGACCACTGGCGTGCCGTACTCGCTCGTAACATTAATTTTGAATTGGCATACCTGGGCATTGGGCGCGGACTTTCGCGCAGCGGGTATACCGAGGAAGCACTATGGTACCTACGCCGCGCCAATAATCGGCAGGTATATTCCGAAGTATTTGAGCTGCACCGCAACCAATTTACCAGCGATAATTTTAATGCGCTGGCGCTGGGCTTTATTGGCTTGTGTATATTCCTGATTTTAATCAGCAAGCGTAAGTTTTTTATGGAGCGGTTTTCAAAAAACACCCGCACCCATGAAAGGGCGTAATGTATGCGTATGATTGAGAGAGAACACCTTCGCGGGCTATTTTCCATCATAGCAAGCCCCATCGAAGCCTTTGACGAAATGCGCCACCAAGGCAAAGGCTCGTTGGAGCTGGCAACGCTTTTATATTTGCTATTTTTCTTTGCCGTTATTGCCAACCGCCAATGGACGGGGTACTTATTTAACCAAGCCCACGTAGAACGCTTAAACATTTTTATTATGATGGCACTTTCCCTTGGCTTGGTACTGTTGTGGATAATCGCCAACATGGCGGTATGTACGTTAAGTGACGGCGAAGGCTCTCTTTCCGATGTATATGTTACCACGGCATACGCGCTTTTACCCTTTTTGCTAATGACACCCGTAATTGTTTTGCTAAGCAATGTAATGTCTCTTGGCGAAGGCACGTACTACACGCTGATGAATTTTGTCAAATTTGGCTGGACGGGGGTTTTACTGTTTACGGGCAATATGAGTGCCCACCAGTTTACCTTTAAGAAAACGGTGTTTACGTCATTTTTAACCATTGCAGGGATTTTGATAATTTTGTTTATGATGTTTTTAGCCTTTGCACTGGTTACGCAGTTATATCAATTTATCCGCACGTTTTATAATGAAATCATGTTTATGTGATACGAAACCCGACGGGATTCGTAGGAGGAATGTATGAAAAAATTATTATTAATTCCGATTTTACTATTCATACTCACTGCCTGCGGCGAAGCGTATGCTTCTGCCCCTGCGGTGCAATTGGACCGTTCCCAACCTCTTGCCTCTTCCAACGAATTTGTAACCGTTGCCTATGACAGCGGCGTAACCATGCAACTACGTACCGATACCATGTACCTGCGCGTAACCGACGCAAACGGCAATGTGTGGGAATCCACCCCCCATGATGTAGAAGACGACCCGCTGGCGCGGGGTATGATACGTATGACCCTCTCCAGTATGATAACCGTGTCCTTTTTAAGCGGCGCGGGTAATATGAGCCACGAAACCGCCGCGGCTGCCTCTGTTCGCTCGGGGAATGCACAGGCATATCTAATCCCTAACGGCGTGCGGGTAGATTTTTACTTCCCTGCCCAGCGCACCTTAATTCCCTTAGAGGTTACGCTGGAAAGCGGCACAATGCTTGCGCAAATTCCCCCCTCGCATATACAACGTATCGCCCCCCCCCCCGACGCAGATGAAGAAGAATGGGTGGTATACAACCGTAACCACCGCCTAATGAGCGTAGGGATATTACCCAACTTTATACACGCGGGCTTGCGTAGTGAGGGGTATATCCTGGTCCCCGACGGCAGCGGCGCGGTAATGTACTTGAATAACGGACGCCCGCGCAACCCCTTTAGCCAACCCGTTTTCGGGCGTGACAGCGTAAACCCGCCCCGCCTTAACGCAGGGGGTATACAGGACGTCTTGCTCCCCGTAGTGGGTATGCGCCGCGATAACGCCGCCATTTTCGCCATTATTGAAAGCGGTGCGGCACTTGCTACCATTTCTGCGGGTACCAGCGGGTTTAACTCCTCGTATAATACGGCGGGGGTTAGCTTTCAAGTACGCCCGCCGGGGTCGTATACCGTAACCAACGCCCAAGGCGTAATGCAGGAAATTTTGGTAACTACTCCATCGCTGGTGGGCATGGAAGTGCTTTCCGTGCGCTATCACTTTATGGCAGACGGCGCAAGCTATGCGGATATGGCACAGCTGTACCGCCAACATTTAATTGCCCAAGGGCTTACACCCACCGTGCGGGGCGAAGGGCTTCCCCTGATATTGGACATTTACGGCTCGGTAACGCGGCGCATGTCCGTGTTGGGCGTACCCCGCAACCGCAACGTAGCCCTTACTTCCTTTGAACAAAGTGCGGAAATGGTGCAAACCATTAGAGACGGCGGCGTGGATAATATTATTGTGCGGTATAACAATTGGTTGCCGCGGGGCAATTATTCCACCGCGCCCGCACGTTTCTCGCCAAGCCGTTCGCTGGGGGGCAACAGCGGCTTCCAAACCTTCGCAAGTGAAATGGACGCATTAAATGTGCGCCTGTATATGGACGCAGACTTTACCACTGCGCACCGCCGCCCGTTATTCGGCTTTATTGGTGCGCCGATAATCCGCGACATTGCCAACATGCCTGTACGGCAAAACCGTTTTGACCCGGCAACATTTGCCACCGCTATCGAACCCTATCCGGGCTGGTGGTTATATGCCCCAAGTACCCACCAAGACGCCGTAAGCCGTTTTGTAAGCAATGCAAATGGCGAGAATATTACGGGGCTTAGCCTTTCCACCCTAAGCAATAATCCTTATAGCGATACGGCGCGCCGTAACCTAACCGACCGCGGTACCGCGGAAGCCGTGCGCGCGCAAATTGCCGAAAATACCCGCGCAAGCTTTAACGGGCTTATGGGCGATGCGGCAGGGGGCTTTTGGTTACCCCATGCCAGCGTTGTGGTAAATACACCCATCGGGTGTTCGGGCTTTACTGTTACCGACCGCAGCGTACCCTTCTACCAAATGGTGTTGCACGGATATGTAGATTTTTCCTTGCCTGCTTATAATTTAAGTGCCGACCGCAATGCCATGGTATTGCGTGCCGCGGAAACAGGGGCATTATTACAAATTTCCGTTATCGCAGAAAACCCCGCCTTGCTGGTAGAAACGCCGCTGGAATGGCTTTTTAGCCCGTCCTTTGATTATTGGTATTCTCTTGCGCTGCAGGCGGTACACCGCCTAGCCCCTGTGTATAACAATGTAGCGGGCAGCCCAATCGTTGGGCACAGCGCCCCTGCAAGCAACGTAGCGCGTACGGTTTTCGCCAACGGCACCATTATTTACGTAAATTACAACCACGAAGAAATAACGGTAAGCGGCAGAACCCTCCCCGCCCGTGACTTTATCGTACTCGCAGGGGGTGTGCAATGACAGAGCAAAAACGTAAACGCCGCACAATATTGACCATGGAGCGCCGCTGGGGCTTGGCGGGGGTCGCCTTTGTTTCGCCGTTTATTATCGGGTTTTTTATGTTGTTTTTATTCCCTGCCATTACATCGGTGCGGCGTGCCTTTGTAGATGTAACATGGGACCAAGGGCGCGAGGTATGGACACCCGTAGGGCTGGATAATTTCCAGCATATTTTCTTCCGCGACCCGGAATATTTGCAATTGCTTATCGACTACTTCATGCAAATGTTACCCCAACTGGTGATTGTGCTTATCTTCTCTATGTTTATCGCATTAATGCTGCAGCAGAATTTCCGCGGGCGTACCTTGGCGCGTGCCATATTCTTTGTACCTGTTATCGTATCCTCGGGTATTGTTATGAATATCCTTGGCAACGACTTAACCAATCAAGCCGCCCAGGAAAGCACCGCTTTGTTTATGAACGAGAACCGCATTCTCATGGACTTGATGATAGACGCGCAGCTGGGCGCAGGGTTAATTGAAATGGTAATCGGTATTATTAGCCAAATTTTTGACCTTGCGTGGCGTTCGGGCGTACAAATTTTAATTTTCCTATCCGCGCTTATCGCCATTCCCAAATCCTTCTACGAAGCAAGCACCATCGAAGGCGCGTCGGCATGGAGTACCTATTGGAAAATTACCTTCCCCATGATTTCTCCTTACATTTTGGTTTGCGTTGTGTACACAATTGTTGACAGCTTTACAGACTATGATAACGAGCTAATTAATTACATTTACCAAAATATCCGTGACTTGTTTTACGGTACGGCAAGTGCCATGTCTTGGGTGTATACCCTTGCGGTGTTTGTAGTGCTTGGCATTATTTTGGGGCTTACATCGCGCCGTGTATTTTATATGGTTGACTAGAGGGGGGCGGGCGAATGCATTTCGTTAAGCCTAGCGAACGGGCAAAAATTAACAAAGACGCGTTAAAATACAAAAAAGTGAAGCAAGCGCTGTGGACAATAACCCGCGCTGTGCTTCTGGTAGGCATTGGTTACATTATCTTGTACCCCATCATGTTTATGCTAACCATGTCGTTTATGACGCATATGGACATTGTTAGCCCCGCCGTGGTTTGGATACCGCGGGAATGGGTGCTTACCAATTACCGTAACGCCATAGAATTAATGGGTTTTTTAAATGCCTTCCGCGCCAGTATTGAACTAAGCCTTGTAACGGCGTTTTTGCAAACCGTTTCCAGCGCGTTAATTGGCTACGGCTTTGCACGGTACAAATTTTGGGGGCGCGATGTACTGTTTGGCGTGGTAATACTCACCTTGCTTGTGCCGCCTTCTACCATCGTTATTTCACAAATATTGCAAATGCGTTTCTTCGACCCGCTGGGCATATTCTCCCTTTTCACGGGCGAACCGATAAATTTGCTTAACCGCAGAATGGCGCTATACCTGCCCGCCGCTTTGGGCATGGGCTTACGCTCGGGGATATTTATTTACATGTTCCGCCAGTATTTCCGCGGGCAGCCCAAGGAATTGGAAGACGCGGCCCGCGTAGACGGGTGCGGGCATATCGGCATTTTCGCCCGCGTAATGTCACCCAACGCAGGTTCAATTTATCTTACTGTGCTGCTTTTCGCCATCGTATGGAACTGGAACGATTATTACAACGCCCTTATGTTTGTAGACCGTATACAGACTTTACCCGTAGCCCTTTCCGTAATGCGCGACCGCCTATTACAGGCTTCCCAAGTTGCGCACCTCGGCATCGTTGCTGCCGACCCCTATACACAGGCTGCCAGCTTAATGGCGGGCGCGTTCCTAAGCCTAGCACCCGTGCTGGCGATGTATGTCATTTTACAGCGCTACTTCACCGAGAGCGTTGAACGAAGCGGTATTGTTGGTTAAAAAAGATTTTGAATGATTAAAAGATTAAGTTCTCGGGGCGCTGCCCCGAACCCCGCGAGCCTTTAAAAAGGCTCGACCCAAACTTTAAAAGGTGCGCGTACGCGCACCTTGGAATTAGGGTAATAGTAACAGCCCACGTCCAAAATTAAAGTTTTTGCCCCGCTTTTTTCAAAAAGCGGGTGGGGTGTGGGGCAAAGCCCCACGGTCTAATCTTTAATCTTTAAAATAAAAAAAAGGAGGAGAAATGAATGAAAAATTTATTTCGCACTATCATCACCCTAAGCGCCATGGTTGCGGTAATTTTCGCAATAACGGCATGTGGTGGCGGTAACAATGACACACCCCCCGCGCCCACCCCCGGGACGGGTACAACACCCGTAGCAACGCCTGCACCCGGGACGGGTACAACGCCCGCCGAGCCAACAGGCGACGGACTGCAACGCCCCGACCTTTCGGGTATTCAAGGGACGGATATTTTTGTTTTCCACCAGTCCATTAACCCGAATGTACTGCAAGACGCGGCAGACTTTGAAGCATTGCACAACGTGCGTATCCGCATCGAGGATACCCCTTGGGCGCAGTATTATTCGCGCCTAATGTCGCTGATTATGGCAGACGACGCGCCCGACATTTTTGACAGTAACGACGAAGTGCTTCCCATGTACGCATTGCGTGAAATTGCCATTCCTATTGATGGTTTATTTACCCCCAATGCGCCATGGTTAGACTTTGATGTAATGAACGGTATGCAATGGCAAGGGCAAACCTATATTTTGCAAGAAGTAGGGCGCGTGCCTATTCTCATGTTCTACAACGCGACTATGTTTAACCGCTATGGTTTGCCAACGCCTATGGAACTGTGGCAGCAAGGCGACTGGACGGTAGACCGTATGTTTGACCTATCCCGCGAGTTTATGGCGGATATTGACAACACAGGCGAGTTAAACCAATTCGGCTTTACCGCAACCAGCGTGTATACGTTATTTGGCGCAAACCAATTGCCCATTACGGTGTACGACCCGCAGGCAGGGCAATTTACCCTTGCCATTAACGGTCCGCGTCAGCTTGCTGTGTTGCAACAAGCCATTGACCGCGTAAATAGCCAATGTATTCACCCCTTTGGCTGGCACGGCGATATTTTTGCCAACGGTCGCATGGCAATGATGGGGCACGAAGCGTGGTTTGCTAACTCCTTGCTTGCAATGGAAGACGACTGGAGCATTGCGCCTTTCCCTGTTGGTCCTTATGGCGACCCCAACTTTAATCATATCCGCACATGGGGCGCAAGTGTTGCCACAGGCGCACGTAACCCGCTGGGCGGCGTTGCTTTCGTAGAATTCCAATACGAGCGCAACCTGGAACGCGGAAGCGACTTCTTTAACCAAGGTTGGATGAACCCCGCCCGCGAAGCAGGCGTGCGTGCCGCAATGGATAAGCAAAGCTTCTTCTCGCTGCATAACGGTATCCCCAACTTCCGCGCCGTTGCCGACCAAGTAACTTGGGACATTAACGACGCCGCAGGTCGTACCGCAACCGACATTATTAACGCACAGCTTTCCGCAATGCAGTCGTATATCGACGACTTTAACAACCTGATACCGGGCTGGGAAGAACCCCGCGTGTTTGAAAACCCGGGCGTTGTAGACTTCGAAGACGGCACAATGGGCTGGCTCACGTGGGAACCCGAAGAATGGATGAATATGACCCGCACCATTATCGACGACGGTATTGACGGGCGTTCACTTCACATCGAATTTGCCGAAGGCTCGGGTACGTGGGTACCCATCGTAGGTACACGCCATGAGGACCTCGTATTCGTTGGCGGGCAGGCGTATGTTATCTCCTTCGATTATCATGTAATTAGCCTGGTACCCGACGAGTGGCATGTTTTCTACACCACAGGACCTGATATGATGTGGTCGCAATACGAAATTACGGCAGGGCAACAAGGTCGCTTTGAAATGACCGTGGGTGCAGAGGGCGACCACGACCAGAAGGAATTCATGTTCCGCATTAACGGGGTTAGGGAAATGATTATTGATAACTTTAACCTTGTGGTTGTTGAATTTTAATGAGTAAAACCGTGGGACGCTGTCCCACACCCGCGCAAGGGGGGCATGCGCCCCCCTTGACCCGGCGGTGTTTTACATATTTTTGACTCAAAGGAGTGGCGGAGTGCAAAAGATAATGATAAACGGCGCGGACGCGGGTACAAGCATCGCGGACGCGGTAAAAAAGCTGCAAGCGGGCGATGTAATGACTATCGGCAGCGGGCGGTACAGCGAGAGCGTGCGCATGGAAAATATCAACGGCACGGCGGATAAGCCCGTTCATATTAAAGCGGAGGCGGGTGCTGTGCTTGACGGTATGGGCGGCGAAATTGCCCTCGCGGTAGTTGACTGCGCGCACATCATCATCGAGGGGCTGTGCGTTACCAACGCACATTACGGGATAGACGTAAAAAGTACGCCCGCGTGCGGAAATAAGACGCTTGAGCATATTATCCTTCGGGGAAACGAAGTCTACGGAATTGACGGTCCAAAAGGCGGGCACGCCATTGCCGTGTATGGCGAAAACCCCCATGCGCCCATTAGCGGGCTGGTTATCGAAAATAACCGCGTGCATAATAATCGCCTGTATTGGAGCGAAGCGCTGGTGGTTAACGGCAATATCGACGGCTTTGTGATAAACGGCAACATCGTGTGGAATAACGATAACATTGGCATTGATATTATCGGCTTTGAAGGCAAGGCAGGGGATAACCCCGATGTGGACTGTGCCCGTAACGGCGAGGTTTTCGACAATATCGTCTTTGGTTCAAATACCACGGGTAACGAAGCCTACTGGAGCGGCAACCATAACCCCGAAGGCTGGGACGGCGAACGGCGTGAAAAAAATGCCTTCGGCGGGGAATACGACCGTTGTTGCGGCGGTATTTATGTAGACGGCGGCTGGCATATTGAGATTTTCCATAATTTCGTATTCGATAACGACTTGGGTATAGAGGTGGCGACCGAGCATAAACCGCCGCTGGTAACCAAGGACGTGCATGTGCATGACAATATTATCGCCGGCAGTAACGGCTGGGCAGGATTAATTTTTGGCGGGTATGCAAGCCACCTCGGCTTCACCACGGAATGTACGTTTAAGAATAATATTTTGTATGACAATGAATCCTCTGTTGCCGTGCAAAAAAGCAAGGGAAATGTGCTTAAAAATAATGTAATCGTCGGCGGTTGGGCGGCTTTAGATTTTAACGGCGAAATGCAAGAGAATAACCTGTTCGAAGAAAATTATTGGGAAAATACCAACAATGACGACGAATATTTTGAACAACTAGATGAACTCCCCACCAACCAACGCGATAAACAGGTGAAGGGTAAAAACCTTTTGAAAAATCCTGCAAGCGGCGATTTTACGTTAAGTAACCTGCCCGCAGAAGCAGGGACGCAATGGCGGCCCGATGGTAAGTGGTTAAAGCTATACGCGGAATTTCTAAAGGCGCAGCAAAAAGCCGACGAAGCGGTGGAATATTTGCAAAGCAAGACATTCCCCGCGCCCGCAGATGGTGAAAGCCCTTGCACGCACATCACGCAGTTGTTAAATGACGGCGGTTTTGCGGGCGTAAGCGCAAAACGCTTACTTAAACAGTCCAAGGATAAGTATATGGTACAGCTTGCCGCGCAGTACGGCGAAAATATTTACGCCCAAGCCACTACCAAAGAAGGCGTACACATGGCATGAAAACGGCACTCTATGAGCAAATTCACGAGGATATGCTGCAAAAAATCACCAGCAATCAGTGGAAATCGGGGGGCATGATACCCGCTGAAATGGAGTTGTGCGAAATTTACGGCGTTAGCCGTATCACCGTGCGCAAGGCCATCGAAGAACTGGTGCTGACGGGTGTTTTGGTACGCCAGCGCGGTAAGGGTACGTTTGTACGCGTTACGCATTTGGATAATCAGCTGTCAAAGTTTTACTCATTTAGCGAATCGCTGAAGGTGGCGGGCATTAGCGAAGAAGCCGAAGTGCTTGCCTTTAAGGAGCTTCCCGCTTCTAAACATACGGCAGAAAGGCTGGAAATTTCCGCAGGGGACACGGTGTACGAAGTAATACGCCTGCGCAGCGTAAATGATGTGCCGTATGCGGTAGAGGCTTCGTACCTTCCCAAGGCGCTTTTTAAGGGCATTACGGCAAAAAGCATTGCCGATAACGGGCTGTACAACAGTATGCGCCAGCTGGGTATAGCCCCTGTGCGCGCGCGGGAAACGTTTCGCGCCGCTGCATTGGACGGGCTGGAAGCGCGGTTACTGCAGCAGGATATACACAGCCCCGTAATGCGCATAGAGCGCGTTACGTACAACGGGTCGGTGGTGGTGGAATACTGCACCTCTACTGTGCGGGGCGACTTTTTTACTTATACGGTGGAATTAGGCGGGGGCTGATATCCCCCTAATGATAAGGAGAGATGGATATGGAATGGTTTAGAAATTTTTACGGCGTAGGGCATGAATTTTTTGAAGAAAAAAAGTGCGGTTTTACCGCCTGTGAAATTGCGCACCAGCCACAAATGTGGCGTGATTTGGCAAAAGATTTAAAAGCACAGGAAGAAAAAATTGCCGCGTTTATGGTAAAGCTGGGTGCGCTCAAGGACGTGCGCATAGTGCTAACGGGGGCTGGCAGCTCGGGCTTTGTTGGGCGCGCGGTGGCAGGTTTTGCAGCGCAATTATGCGGCGTGTACGCGGAAGCGATACACACGACAGACATTGTATCCGCACCTGAAATGTACTTTCCTGCAGGAATTCGAGGAAAAAAGACGCTGCTTATTTCCTTTGCGCGTTCGGGCAACAGTCCCGAATCCGTGGGCGCGGTGGAATACGCCCGCAAAATGGTGAAGGACTTATACGAAATTGCCATTGTTTGCGACGGCACAAGTAAGCTTGCAAATGCTTCCCGCGAGACGGACAAGCAGCTCGTACTCGTAATGCCCGAAGGCACAAACGACAAGGGCTTTGCCATGACCAGCAGCGTTTCGTCTATGATGCTGGCGGGCATTGCGGTGCTGTGCGCCGAGCGATACGATGAAATTTGCGCAGAAATCCCCAAAATTGCCGAGGTAGTGGAAAAACGGGGGCAAACCTTCGCCAATTCCGCCAAGGAATACGCTGCGTTTGGTTTTGAGCGCGCATGGTACTTGGGCAGTGGCGCAAACTTTGCGCTGGTGCAAGAAGGCGCGTTAAAAATGATGGAGCTAACCAACGGGCAAGTGGTTTCGGGCTGTAACAGTGCCACGGAGTTCCGCCACGGACCAAAAACGGTGATGAATGACAAAACCCTTACGATTCACTTTATTTCCCCCAATGCGTTTACGCAAAAATACGACGAGGATTTGCTCAAGGAATTATACGAGCAACGCAATGGCAATTGGGTGGTAGCACTGGGCATAACGCATGAAAAAATCGAGCATCATGTATTGGAAATTGAAGCGGGCTTTGCTCATTGTGCAGACATTGCCGTGGGCTTGCAGGGGCTGGTATTTATGCAACTGCTCTCTATGTTTACTTCTCTGCAATTAGGTGTGCCGACGGATAACCCATCCCCGTCGGGGTTGGTAAACCGTGTGGTGCAGGGCGTAACCGTGTACCCGTATAAGGGGGGGGCGTAATGGCGCTGGTATCCTCCTGCGAAATGTTAAAAAAGGCGCAAGGGTTGGGGACGGCGATAGGCGCGTTTAACATCGAAAACATGGAAATGGCGCAAGCCGTGGTGGAAGCCGCCAACGAGGCAGGCTTGCCCATTATCCTGCAAACTACGTCCTCTACGCTAAAGTACGCAACCCCCGCTACCTTTGCGGGTATTGCGGCAGCATTGGCGCGGGATTCGAAGATAGACATTGCCATGCACCTAGACCATGGAAATTCCTATGAATTGGCGATGCAGTGCATCAAAGACGGTTATACCTCGGTGATGTTTGACGGCTCTACCCTTTCCTTGGAAGAAAATATCCGCATCTCCGCTCAGGTGGTACAGGCGGCGGGCAGCGTTCCCGTGGAAGCCGAGTTGGGCAGCGTAGGCGGCAAAGAAGACGACCACGAAGCCGAAAATAATTATACCGACCCTGATGATGCTTTGCGCTTTGTGCGCGAAACAGGCATCGCGTCCCTTGCTATTGCCATTGGCACGGCGCATGGCATTTACAGCGGTACACCTGTGCTGGATATTGAGCGATTAAAAGCCATTCGCCAACGGGTGGATATTCCGCTGGTATTGCATGGTGCTTCGGGTGTGCCTGCCGACGCGGTGCGTACGTGTATTAAGGAGGGCATTTGCAAGGTAAATTTCGCCACGGAATTACGCATCGCCTATAGCGACGGCGTAAAGGAATACCTGCGCGAAAACCCGAAAGCCTATGACCCAAAAGCCTACGGCAAAGCGGGGCGCGCCTTCGTAAAAAAATGCGTACACGAGAAATTTGAAATGCTGCAGGGAGCGTGACCATGAAAAAATATGACGTTTTAACGGCATTTGACGTGTGTGTAGATTTTCTCATGCATTTGGGCACGACCCAACCCGAATTTGGGCAAAAAGAAAAACTCGTAGACGGCTACGGTTTGGAAATGGGCGGCTCTGCGTGTATTTTTGCGTGCCAAACCGCAAAATTGGGGTTAAAAACCACGGGCGTAGGCTCGGTGAGCGACGATAATTTTGGCGCGTTTATGCGGGAATGCCTTTCAACAAGCGGCGTGGACGTTACAAATTTGCGCTTATCAACGGAAAAAACCGCACTCACTTTATGCCTGAACAAAACCAATGGCGACCGCGGCATTCTCACCTACATGGGCGCGATGGATACGGTGCAAGCCGCCTGGATTGAGGCGCTTTTACCCCAAGCGCGCCATTTGCATATTTGCAGCTATTTCCTGTTAAAAAGCCTGCAAGAATCGTACCCCGCGTTGGCAAAAAGAGCGAAGGAACACGGCGTAACCATTAGCCTGGACACAAATTGGGACCCCGAGGAAAAATGGGACGGCGGCGTATTGGAATTGCTGCCCTTCGTAGACGTTTTTCTGCCCAACGAGAACGAGCTGATGTGCATCACGGGGAAAAATAATGTGCAGGACGCCCTTAAATGCGCGGGGGAATATGTACCCATCATCGCCGTAAAATGCGGTGGCGACGGGGCATACGCCTACTGCAAGGGCGATATCATCAAGTGCGAAGCCAAGCCCGTAACCGTAGCCGACACCGTGGGTGCCGGGGACAGCTTTAACGGCGGCTTTATTTACGGGTATTTAAACGGGCTTTCCATGGAAGAATGCCTAAAGGCGGGTACAACCTGCGGGAGCTTAAATGTTTCCCAACACGGCGGTACAGCAGGGCAGCCGACATTGGCAGAAATAAAAAATTATCTATAGGAGTGATACACATGGGCAAGAAATTTACCTTTATTGGTGCGGGTTCACTGGGTTTTACACGGGGTTTGGCGCGAGACATTTTGACATTCCCCGCCTTTGCAGACGCGGAAATCTGCTTGATGGACATTCACGAAGGGCGCTTGGGTTATTCCAAACAAGCCATCGAAAAGCTGATTAAGGCGGGCAATTTCCCCGCGACCGTATCCGCGACCACCGACCGCAAGGAAGCGTTAAAAGGCGCGGACGGCGTACTCATCACCATTTTGCAAGGCGGCGTAGACGTATGGCGCCACGACATCGAAATCCCCAAAAAATATGGGGTGGATATTAACGTAGGCGATACGCGCGGGCCTTCGGGTGTGTTCCGCTTCCTGCGCACCGCCCCTGTAATGTTGGATATTATCCGCGACGTGGAGCAGCTTTGCCCCAACGCCATCGTTCTCAACTACACCAATCCCATGGCAATGCTGTGCGCTTATTTGCAGCGCATGAGCAAGGTCACCGTTTCGGGTCTGTGCCACAGCGTGCAAGGCACGGCGCATATGCTTGCGGAATGGCTTGGCGCAAAAGACGGCGAATACACCTACACCTGCGCGGGCATTAACCACCAAGCCTTTTACCTGGACTTCAAGGTAAACGGCAAGGACGCCTACCCCCAAATGAAGGACACCGTAGCCAACAAGCCCGAAATCCTAAACGCCGAACCCGTGCGCAACGAAATGTTCCTGCAACTGGGTTACTACCCTACGGAATCATCCGGGCACAACTCGGAATACCTGCCATGGTTCCGCAAGCGGCAAGACCTTATCGACAAATACTGCATTCACGGCACTAATTGGAACCCCGGGGAACACGCGTTTATCCTCAAGGAATACCTTAACGCCGACGCAACGTGGGAAGCGAATTTTAAAGAATTCCTTGCCAAAGACGACGTAGACCTGGAGCGCGGCGGCGAATATGCCTCAAACATTTTTAACGCCCTGTTCGGCGACGGCGAACCCTTTGTATACAACGGCAACCAGCTAAACCACGGCATTATCACCAACCTGCCCGACCTCGCCTGCGTAGAAACCCCCGTCCTTGCCAGCCCTGCAGGCTTGCAAAATATCCATGTAGGCAACCTGCCCGACAACCTGGCGACCCTCATTAGCCTGTCCGCCCAAATTGAAAAAATGGCGGTAGATGCGGCAATAGAAGGCGACCCGTGGAAGGTTTTCCAAGCCAACCTGTTTGACCCGCTTAGCGCGGCGGTGCTTTCCATGCAGGAAATCAAGGACATGACGCAGGAAATGCTGGATAAGAATAAGGATTATTTGGGGTATTTTAAGTCGTTGAAGATTTAAGTGATTATTTTATAATTGAAGAAGTATATTGGAAAGGGTACTTAAACCGTACCCAAATACAATATACGGCAAAAGGCTCATCTGTAGCGGCTTGGCGCAGTTTTGCGGGGAAAGGGGGCGAGGGTTAGCGTGTGACGAGAGTACCGTCACTTCATTATAACAGAATGTCGTGGCGGCACTCGTAAAAATATTTTTTCAAAACAGGAACATTTCCCTTTTGGTTATGGCGTTTACGATTGTAGGGGATGTGAGTATCGTTTATACTCTACTCATACCCCTACATATTCTAACGATGTCTGAACAGGAGGGATTTTTTTTTGGAGCAGTACGTTTACGACCACCGCCGCCGAATGTTTGAGGGTACGCACTTTCTGCCCCTCGTCTATCTGATACCCGATATGACAGCGGAACAGCGGGGGTTTGCCGACTTCCCCCGCGACCCTTATATCGTGGCAACGGAAGATGAATGGTTGAAAGTTTACCACAGCAAGCAGTTTCAAATTAAACTACTCGACACTTGGGCGTTGATGATGTGGGCAAGCCTCGGCATTAAAGGCGGGATTGATAATTACTCAATCAATAACCCCATCAACCGCATGGTGTGCGACTTAGGTATGTGGGCATGGCTTTTGAATGAACTTGGGGTAAACATTGACTTCTTGGCGGCGTTCCCCCACGGCGAAGAAATACCGTTCCCCACAATGGACGAAGCCGAGGAATATTGCAATGGATTTGCCAATGCCTTTTGGAATCACCCCTATTTGAAAATGCGTGAAGTATGGGAAATTGTCAAGACTCACCGCGCCCACGGTGATTATTCCGGTATGCCGAGCCACGCAAAAGTGGACTTCTACCGCCACTACTACCACACACGCGCCCAAACAAAGGTAGAGCCGATTGTAAGCGGTCACAACGAGGACGGCGAGGAAATTATCGTCCATGCGCCGTACACGCCGAGCGGGTTTGCGGAAGTGGAAACACGCCTATGGTTTGACGGCTTTTTTGAAGCAGTTAAGCGAGAAAGACCGACAAATTATTGCGCTGTTAGAGCAGGGCTACACGCAGGAGGAAATTGCGGAGCGGTTGGGATATGCCAACCACAGCGGCGTAAACAAGCGGGTGAAAATTATCCGCAAATCAATCCTGTTCCCCGCCGCCGTTTGCTTTACCCCCTACCGTTTTCCTACCGCACTTTTTGGGCGAACGGCGATTTTACTGTGGAATTTCGGCATTGGCTATGGCACAATATTCAGTAGTACAATCATTTTGCGCGTTGCTTTGGCTTGCTGTGATTGACGTAACGATTTTATATTCGTGGTAGTTGCGCCAAAAAAGCGAGATGTAAACTCTGGTTGCGGATGTTCAAGGTTAAGTTGGTGGATTGCAACTGAACGATTGGCGATAATAAAAGCATCAAATCAAAGGAGGTCATCGTCATGATGTTAAATGAAAAAATCCACCGGTTAAGAAAAGGGAAAGGCTTGTCCCAAGAGGAGCTCGCATCACAACTAACCGTTTCCAGACAGGCAATTTCAAAATGGGAACTTGGAGAATCTGTGCCAGACACGGAAAATGTTGTGCAATTAAGCAAAATATTCGGCGTATCTACTGATTATTTGCTAAATGATGAATACGAGAGTGACAAGGATATTCCTGCCGTAAGGGAAAACAGCGAAGCCCTTAAAATAGAACAGCGAAACAATGTAATGCTAAGTGGCTTTTTACTTGCTTTAGTAGCGGCTTTAGTTGTATCAACCATTGTATGGGTAGGGCAATGGGAAATCCGTGGTGTCGTTTCAGGTTTATGCTTTCTAGTTATCTTAGTTGTTTGCTTCTGCCTTGAATTTTTATATCTATCGAAATTTCCATCAAAAAAGCAAGCTAACGCAAAGAGAATAAAACTCTATTCAATGGGAGTATGGTTTATCCTTCCAATACCAATTTGGGCTGTAGTACATCAAGCCACTTTTTATTGGCCGTGCCCATTCATTAGCGGTATGCAATACTTAGTATTTTTTGCAATATATATCGTTTTAGCGACAAGTCTAACAGTGGTACTTAGGCTACTCTATAAAAGAAAGCGAGAGATATAAACAACCACTAATAAGCAAAACGCCGTGTACAGTTAAAACTCCCACCGTTTCGTGATTATCGGGATTAGTAGTAGCGAATCAAGCAAGCATAAGTCAAGGCATCAAGCCGTGGCTTATTTTTTTGCAAAAGTTCAAACACCTTGACAATATGCTTCTGAAGAAGAAGCCGCTTTGCATAAAAAGCGGTTTCTTTTTTTGCTTCACCCGGTAACAGATTGTTACGGGTGGGCTGCGAAAATATGATGATAAACATGTGTGGGTGTGTTACTATTTTTATATTTATTGAGCGAAATTTTCCGGGGGTTGGAATGGAGCAAAGTATTGAAATTATGGTAAATAGGATAGCTAGCATTTTAAACGATAATCAGCCCTCAATAATGTTATTTGGTTCTGTTACGCGGGATGATTTTAAACTTGGCTGGAGCGATATAGATTTTATATGCCTAACAAATAAAATTATGAATGATACTCAAGCAAATCAACTTGTAAATTTGCGTCAAATACTGTTGGAAGAAAATGCGGGCAATCCTTATTTTAGATTGTTTGAGGGCGGTATAATGACGTTGGATGCATTTTTAAACAAAACCGACGACACCGTTATATATTGGGGAACAAGCGGGCAAAAAATTACAAATAGCTGGGACCTATGCACATTTGGAAAAATAGAACTGCTTGAAAATGGCAAATTATTATTTGGCAATGATTTTCGGCATTTAATTTTACCCCCAACAAGGATTGAAATTATTAATGAAATAACGCGAACGTGTGAAACGATAAAAAAATTTGGCATAAAATATCCTAGTATGGGTTGGCTTTTAGATACAGCGCGTTGTTTATATACGTTAAAGACAAATAAAATTATTTCAAAAACAATGGCTGGCGAATGGGCGATGAATCAAAGCCTATGCCCCGATATTTCTATTTTAGAAAAAATTATTGAAATTCGTAAAAATCCTATGAAGTATAGGGCTTGTTTAGAAAGAAGAATATGGAACGAAGAAATTAATGAATGGGAGAAAACGCTGGCACCGTATACAAAAAGGTTTGTTAACGTATTAGATACAGAATTGCGAACATATTCGCGGTTGTATATTAATTGAGTCGGTTACGAATAATATCCGCGAGTTTTCTCGCGTGGAAAGGCTGATTATTACTGATTGGGTGTGATATAAAGCAACGGGTTGCAAAATTGTAAAGTCAACGTGGTAGACATTGTAAGAATCAAACAATATAATAAACAAAAATGTACGGGGGTATAGAAAATGGACGAATTTTTATGTCAAAGCTGCGGGAGTTATTTTCCCATCGAGGGCAACTATGGTACAAACGCAGACGGTTTAAAGAGCGAAGATTACTGCAAATATTGTTGGGTAAACGGTGCATTTGGCAAACCGCACGAAACCATGGAAGAAATGATTAACAGCTCCATTCCTTGGCGCATTAAAAGCGAAACGCTTCCCGATGGTTATCCCAATGCAGAAATCGCAAAAAATGAAATGATGAAATTTTTCCCCACGCTAAAGCGTTGGAAATAGCTATTCCACCAACTCAAACGTAAACACAACGGCGTTGTTCACATCTTCATAAAGCGGGGAAACGTCTACGTCTTTTATCCGCAACTTTATGCCCAGCGCTTTTTGTAATTCGTACAGCCGCCCGCCTGCGCAGCGTTCAAAATAGCCTGCAATGTTGGGGGGCGGGGCGGTGTACTTGCCCTCTTTTACGCGCAGGTAGTAGCTGTGCCCGCATTTGAAGGTGAGGGTTAGCGTGTTGTCCGCGTTGAGCGTGGGCTTCCAACGGTCAAATGTTTCTGCATATACTTTTCATAGGGGTTTCCCCTCTATTTCTGCGGTTTTGTTGGCAAAGTTCATGTGAATTAACGTTTCGTGGTGGTTTAGGTTAATAATGCCGTTAGTAAGGGTGACCTTTAAAATACAGCAGTTTTCGTCGTTTTCGTTGTTTGCCCTTTCGTACCACTCGGCGAACGCCTTGCGCATATGGGTACGAATTTCCGCGTTTTCGGGCTTTAGCACCCAGCCCATGTTTTCGCCTGTTCCACTTGCGGTAAACCACGCAAAGTTAACGGCAATGGCGACCTCGTTATTCAACGCAATTTGCTGCATTTTTGATGACTTCGCGTGGGTTACGGTGTAAAATGCGCCGTCTAGGAAAAATGCGTCAACGTCGCGCACAATGGGGCGGGGTTTTCCGCTTGCGCCAAGGGTTTCGGATATGGTGGCAAGCCCCAGCACATTGTCCTTGTGGTTGCCGAATTTCTCTTCTAAAATCTTCATGCCTTTTTCAAAATTGTTCATTTTTAATGCTCCTTTAAGAATTATTTTCACGTTCTATGAACGGAATCCACATTTCCATATACGCGTATTTTTCCCTTTGCGGGGGGTATATTTCCGGGAAAAAGCCATCTGCCCGCAAGCCGTGTGCCTTTAACCAATAACGCGTAAATTTCATCATTTTTCCCAGCGATGCCATCAGCAGGGTAAAATTCTCTGCTTCGTATTGGCACACAATGTATTCCCGCGGGGGTAAAATCCAGCGGACGAAGGGTGTTTCCTTTACGGAAAGGACAGCTTCTTCCACCTCCGCACCCGCAAAATACGTGGAATACCCCGCAGGCGCACCGCCGTGATAGGAAACCCCCACCCGCCGTCCATGGGGAATGCGGGGAATTTCACTTTCTACCGCATGAAAATTGTCCCAAATTGCGGATGGTTCGTTAATTGCGGGGCGTTCGCCCAGCATTTTACCGTGTTCAAAACGCCATATGCCCTGTACGCCCATAAAATGTACGGGGTTTTCAAGGGTTTTTCGATGAAATTCCAGCACAATGCCTTCGGTGATGAGGGGCGCGCCCTCGTCTACCATGGTGTAATTAAGCAGCAGATTGGGCTTGTCAAAAAAACTCACGCCCACGGGTGCTTCGCGGTACAGCGAAGGGGAAATGCCATAGGTTTCCTTAAAAGCGCGGGAAAAGGTTTCCCGTCCGCCGAAGCCGCATTCTATGGCAATGTCCGTAATGGGGGTAAAGGAATTTTCCAGCATTGTAACGGCACAGGCAAGCCGCCGCAGCTTAATGTACTCCCGCACAGGCTTCTTTACCAGCCGCGAAAATAAGCGCTGGAAATAAAACGCCGACAGACAGGCATTGCGGGCAAGGGCTTCAATTTCAATATCGTTGGCGAGATTTTCCTCAATAAAATCTACCGCTTTTTGTATCGACTCCCACGCGTGTATGCAAATCACCCCCCACGCGCAGAGTATAGCACATGGGGGCGGGCGATGTGTGACGGTGTCTGCTCTTTTTTATGCTACAATAATAAAAAAGCGGGGTGAAAAGATGAAACAGAATTGGATTAAGCTTGACCACCTGGGGCAATTTTATGCCGCAACTAACAATGAAAATAATCCGGGTGTATTTAACGTTTCGGCGCATTTAAACGAGCCGATATTGCCCGACATGCTTCAAAAAGCCGTTAACGACCTTATGCAACGTCTACCCTATTTAAACGTAAAAAGTACGCGAGGTTTTTTATGGCATTACAACCAAATGCTTGCTAAACCACCGATAATCCTTAACGAAAGAGCATTTCCCGCATTGTGCCGTTGTTTTAAAAACAATCATCTAATGCGGTTTATTTATGGCGAAAAATCCATAACCGTTGAGGTACTGCATAGCGTATGTGACGGTCGTAGCCTTGCCATGGTATTAATATCATTACTTGCCCGATATTTTGAATTGCCGGGCAACAGCATAAATAAGGAAGGGCTTATTGATTGTAACGCTCCTATGCATACAGAAGAAGCAGAGGATGCTTACCTACGGTACGCAGATGCAGAAAAATCAACATCGGACAAAATTAAAGAAGTATATAAAGTTAAATATGAACCCGTTGATGTGCAAATAAAGACGATAAAATTTGACCTTGCGCAAATAAAATCGAAAGCGAAAGCCTACGGCGCAACCATTACGGAATACATCATGGCGCACATTTGCAACGAATTTGCAAAGCAACGAAAAGCAGATGCGTGCAACAAGCCAATCACCGTAAATGTTCCCATTGATTGCAGGGGATTTTTCCCTACCAAATCAATGCGGAATTTTGTAAGCAATAAAGTGATTGTTATGCCCGAAGCAAGGGATTTTACCGAATTAATAAAAGGAATAAAAAACCAATTCGCAACCATTGATGCGGATTTTATCAAGTCCAATATAAGTGATATGGAGCGGCAATTACAGCGTGCATGGTTTGTTCCGTTATTTATTAAAAATTGGGTTATGGCAAGAGTAGGCGAAGCAACGGCGATTGGCTCTACCACGGGGTTTTCAAATTTGGGGTTAATTAAATTACCCGTCGAATTACAAGGGCGAGTGGCCGCAATATCCTTTGCGCTTGGCGCAGAGCCAAATATGCCGTATCAATTTGCATGTGTGGCAACGGGGAATACGTTAACGCTAACCGCTACAACCACCGCGAAAGATACGGCAATGATTAAACATATTGAAAATGCCTTAAAAGACAGTCACATTACTCCATCTCCGTAATCCTTGTTTTTACAAACAAAGACAGCGCAAGCCCGATAAATTTGCGGTTTATCGTGAGAAATTCCTGTGCCGCGCAGCGTCCGCCAAGGCAAAGCAGTTCATAATCCACACCAATGGTTGTTACACGAAAACCGGATTCAACATAGCCGTTTTTTAAGTAAAATTGCTTTCTTTTTATGCGCTGGGGGTTATTTTTCGCGTTTTCATCAAGCAACTCGATGGTTAAGACAATGCGGTTGTTGGGGTGGCCTTCGCGGATATAAGTGAGAATTTGCGACCCATACCCCTTGGAGCGGTATTGCGCGTCTATGGCGAGGTAAAGGACAAAGGTAATGTCCTTATGGGTAAGTACATAGGTAAAGCCTGCGAAAATTTCCCCATCGTAATAGGCGTCGAAGGCGACGTTGGGCTTTTTTGCGCGTGCATACAAAAGCCATAAGGGCGCTTGCTCCCCGGTGGGAAAGGCGGTTTTGTACAAGGCTTCAAAAGCGGGTAAATCTGCAAATTTGCGGGTGATGGGTACTTTTTTTAACATGTTTTTTCGTCCTCTCCTTTAGGCTTCATGGTAATAACCCACGTCAACCCATGGGGTTTTACTCCACGCTTTTTAGCAGTTTTAGTACATTTTCGGAATAAAATTTCTTTAGCACATCGTCGGGCAAGCCTAAGCCGTATACGTACCAGCGCCCTTGGTCCCAGCCCCATGCTTGTATTGGGCGCAGGTATTCGTCATAGGTTTCGAAGAAGCGGTAATGGTCGGCGTAGAAGCCGATATCAAAGCCCGCGCCGCCAAAGCCTGCGTCTGTCCCAAACAGAATGCGGTCTTGGTATTTAAGCATAAAATCGCGGCAGGTGTAGGGCTGGCGACCTAAGAGATTAATCCGTGCCGATGTATCAATATACATATTGGGGTGCTTATCCAATTGCGCGCCTACCCAGCCTAAATCTTCCGAACACGAACCCACATGGGGGATAACAAAGGTGGTTTGCGGGTTGCGGGCAATAAGATTTTCCTGGGCTTGCATCAATGCTTCGAAGGTGGGGAAGCCGTTGCCGTAGAAAACCCAGTCGGGGTGGTTTATCAGACTCTCGTAAAACTCGTTTTTCTCGTCCACGGGGGTAAAAAAGGATTTTGGGTCGGCGATGTGAAAAAGCACCAGCATCTTATACTTCGCCGCGCCTTCCCAGATGGGGCGCAGGCGTTCGTCGTCGGGCATAATAAACTTGCCTGTGCTGTCTTTGATGCCGCAGCCGATATTTTTCCATAGCTTTAAACCGTTTACACCCATTGCTTTCATCTCACGCAGGTTTTCGTCCACCATTTTGGGAAAGTCGGGTTCTTCCAGCCGTGCCACGTCTACCGAGCCAAAGGTGCGGATAAAATCTTCGTAGCCTTTAAATTGCGCGATATGCTCCTTTAATGGTTCGCCCCAAAACATTTTTAAGTTAATTGCGCCGAATATACCTGCGCTTTTTAACCCGTCCACCACTTCCTGTGCGTTAATCGGCTCGTGTGTGCCGCTCATTTGCAGCGAACCAATGTGAATATGCCCGTCAAAAACGGGGAAGCGCGGTTTTGTAATTTCCGTGTGCTTTACTGTCATCATAGACGTGGGATTGTAATCCCGTAATAATAAATTATCGCTCATAATTGCCCTCCAAGGTTTTATTGCGTTAGCCTTCGCATTATCACACAACCTACATTGTTAATCAATCACGCATGTGATATGCTCACCATAAAAAACGGAGGCACATACATGAAAAAAACAGCCATACTTATCGGCGCAGGGCAGCGTGGCGTAATTTATGCCGATTACGCCCTAACCCACCCGCAGGATTTAGAAATTGTAGGCGTAGCCGAACCCGACGAAACTCGCCGCGAGCAATTCCGCATTAAGCATAATTTACCTGCCGAAGCCTGCTTTGCCTCGTGGCAAGACGTGTTTACGCGCGACAAATGGGCAGATGCGGTAATGATTTGTACCCAAGACACCATGCACTACGAACCCTTTATGCAAGCCGTAGAAAAAGGCTACGACATGCTGCTGGAAAAGCCCCTTTCCCCCAGCGAGCGCGAGTGTATAGAAATGGCAGAAGCTGCCGCAAAAGCGGGGGTAAAAATTGTGGTGTGCCATGTACTGCGTTATACGCCGCTTTTTGCGCAGGTAAAGCAGATGATTACGGACGGTGCAATAGGGGACGTGGTAACCTTTGTGCATAACGAAAACGTGGGCGATATACACCATTCGCACAGCTTTACCCGCGGCAACTGGCGCAATACAAAGGAAAGCAGTCCAATGATTTTGCAAAAATCCTGCCACGATATGGATATTATTCAATGGCTGGTGGATAAGAAATGTATTTCGCTGTCCTCTTACGGGGCGCTTACGTATTTTAATGCGAAAAATAAGCCCGCCAACGCACCGCTCCGCTGTACCGACGGCTGTACGGAAAATTGCCCCTATGACGCCCGCAAGCTGTACGTGCAAAGCGAAAACGAATGGTTTCGCGGCGTAGCGGCGGGCAAGGCAAATCCTTCCAATGCCGAGGTAGAGGAATCCATAAAAAAAGGTCCTTACGGGCGCTGCGTTTTCCAATGCGATAACGACGTGGTTGACCACCAAGTGGTTAACCTGTCCTTCGAGGACGGTGTAACCGTTATATTTTCTATGACTTCGTTTACTCCCGAAACCAGCCGTTCGTTTAAAATCATGGGCACAAAGGGACAAATTAAAGCGCACACGCAAAACCAAATGATTCACCATACCGACTTTATCACGCGGGAGGAAAAAGAAATTCCCGTAAACCGTGTGGATAATAGCGGGCATGACGGCGGCGACTTAGGCATTATGCAAAATTTCTGCAAATACCTGCGCGGCGAAATTGACGCAAGCGAAGTGTCCGAAATTGCCGTATCTGCGCAAAATCATCGCCTTTCGTTTAAAGCGGAAGAGTCGCGTCTTGCAGGCGGAAAATGCATTGCCCTATAGTGTGTAGCTGACAATCAGCATTTCTACGCCCAACTCTGCATCTACGCGTCCTGTTTTTATGCGCAGGTCGGTATCTTGGCAGTCGGCAAGTGCGTTGACTAAGCGTTCGGTGGTATAACGTTTCGCTTGTGAAAGGGCTTCATCAATCATAAAAGGGCGCAGCCCAAATTCCCCTGCCATGGAAGCGCGGGGGATTTTTTTGTCGTTCGCGCATTTGCATTGCAAAAGAATGCGGAACTGCCGTATTAACATGGCAAGTATCATAAAAGGCGATTCTTTCATGTGAAGCATGTTTGAATATAGCGTTAGCGCGTTGCCTGTATTGCCCTTGCCCATTGCGGCAAGCAAATCGAAAACACGGGTTTGCAGCGTGGGGGTGCAAAGCTCGTTGATGTCGGCGGCTTCGATAGACGGGCGTTGGCCCGCATAGGCGATTAGCTTGTCAATTTCGGTAACCAGCGCCGTCATATTATGTGCGGAAAATCGCATGAGTTGTTCCGCAACGGCGGGCGCAACGGTCTTTCCCTTTTCGCGGAATTTTTTCATTACCCAGCGGGAAAGGTCCGGCGCGGCAAGGGGGGCGCAGTCTACTGCGCGCCCAATTTCCGCCACTTTTTTGTACAAACGCACGCGCTTGTCTACGTCGGTTTCTATAAAAATAAGTATCGTATCTTCGGGGATATTAGGCAAAAAATTTGCTAACGTTTCCGCATTGGATTTGCCTGTAGCGTTGCCTTCGTCTTTTTTAGAAGGCGCAAAAAGCTTGGACTCGCGTATATATACCGCCCGTTTTTCCGCCAAAAAAGGAAACGCCTCCGCCGCAAGAATAATTTCCGCGGGGGGTGCGTTTCCGTCAAAAACATCTTTGTCGCAGCCTTCGCCCAGCGCATTTGCATAATACGAAACGAGATACCGCTCGTCGCCGTATAACAAATACACCCGTTTTAGCTGTCCGTTTTTAATATCTGCTTGCAGTGCCTTCGTTTCCATAAAAACCCCCTGCAAATAGTAACGCATTGACAGTGAAAAAGCAATTTGCCCCGTAGCCAAAGGCGGTATGCAACTTTAAAGTGTAAAAACGTAGCATTTTTGTAGTACGTATGTTATATTTTTACAAATGGAGGACTGCCCATGTTTAAGCGCACGGTAATAAAACTAAGCGGCGAAGCGATTGGCTGTAGCGAAAGCCCGTCGGGTTATAACGACGAAGTGATTAATAACATCTTGCGGCAAATACGGCATGTAATGCAAGCGGGTACGGAGGTGGCGCTGGTGGTCGGCGGCGGCAATTTGTGGCGCGGGCGTTCGGCAAGCCCCGAAATGGATAGGGTTAAAGCCGATAACATTGGAATGCTTGCCACGGTTATGAACGCGCTGTATTTAGCCGACATGTGCCGAAGACAGGATATGAAAGCCCAAGTGGTAACGCCCATCACCATTGGGCGGCTTACCACGGTGTATGAAAAAGAGCGCGTATTAGACATGATGGCGGAAAAAACCGTGGTCATTAACGCCGCCGGGGTAGGGCATCCGTTTTTTTCTACCGACACGGTAACGGCGCTGAGAGCGGCAGAGCTGGAGGCGGACTGCGTACTGTACGCAAAAAATATCGACGGTGTATACACCTGCGACCCATTAAAAAATAAAAAAGCGTGCAAATACCGAAACCTTTCCTACGCGACGGCAATTAAACAAAGCTTAGGCGCGGCGGATATGGCGGCACTGCACCTTTCTGCGGAGGCGGAAATTCCGTCATATGTGTTTAGTTTAAACAAGCCCGATAGTATTGTATTAGCCTGTGGCTACCCCAATAGCGGGAGCTTAGAGGGCACATATATCTCATTTAACGAGGAGGAAGATTTTTATGCCGGCAGGTGGAGCGAAACGCCCCGAGAGCAATAAACGAAGCGAGAACGTGCAGCGTTCCGATATGACAAACGCCTATGAAGAACGGATGAAAAAATCCGTAACCGCTTTGGAAAGCGAGTTCGAAACCATTAGGGTGGGACGCGCCAATCCCCGTGTGCTGGATAAGCTTACGGTCAATTACTACGGTACGGAAACGCCCCTTTCCCAAGTGGGCAACATTACCGTACCCGAGCCGCGGATGCTTCAAATTGCCCCGTGGGAAGCAAATATGCTAAAGGAAATTGAGAAGGCGATACAGGCAAGCGACCTTGGGCTAAATCCAACCAATGACGGTAAGGTAATTCGCCTAATCTTTCCGGAGCTTACGGAGGAACGCCGCAAGCAACTGGCAAAAGACGTGAAGAAGAAGGGCGAAGATTCGAAGGTTGCGATACGCAATATACGGCGCGACGCGGTAGACGCCTTTAAAAAAGCACAAAAATCTTCGGACATTACCGAGGACGATTTAAAAGGCTTGGAATTGGAAATTCAAAACCTAACAGACAAATATGTAGGCGAGTTAGATAAGCGCATGGACGCAAAAACGAAAGAGATAATGACGGTATAATGTCCGATTTGGTGAATATTCCGCAGCACATCGCCATTGTAATGGACGGTAACGGACGCTGGGCCTCTAAACGGTTGTTGCCCCACAACGCGGGACACCGCGCGGGGGCTCAAAATTTGCGAACCCTTTCCGAAGCGGTGGAAAAGTTGGGGGTCGCGCACCTTACTGTGTATGCACTAAGCACAGAGAATTGGTCGCGCCCCGAAAAAGAAGTGCAGGGCTTAATTAAACTGATGCACGAATATTTTCAGCAATATATCGACGACAGCAAAAAAAATAATATGCGTATGTCTTTCATTGGGGATATATCGCGGTTCGAGCCTGATTTGCAGCAAAAAATCGAAACCCTGCGTACCCTCACGCGCAACAAGACAGGACTTCACGTTACCCTTGCGATAAACTACGGCGGGCGCGACGAATTGGTACGCGCCGCACGAAAATTGGCGCAAGATGCCGCGAATGGAACTGTAGACCCCGCGCATATAAATGAAGAAGCTCTTGTGCGCAGGCTGGACGGCTTTCCAACCCCGTATCCCGATTTATTAATTCGCACGGGTGGCGAAAAGCGTATAAGCAATTTCCTGTTATGGCAGCTTGCATACGCGGAAATGTATTTTTCGGACGTGTTATTCCCCGATTTTGGCGTAAAGGACTTGCAAGCGGCATTGGATTGGTACGGCGGAAGGTCGAGGCGGTTTGGTGGAAGGTAAATGAACGTAGTAAAACGTGTGTTAACCGCAATAGTGGGTTTGCCGCTGGTCATTGGGTTGGTTCACCTTGGCGGGCTTTTGATGCTTATTGTCTGTGGTATTGTTGCGCTCATTGGTTTGCGCGAGGTGTACCTTGCCTTTAGCAAGAAGGATAAGCCCATACACCTGGTGGGCTACATTGCCACCATGGGGTATTACACCGCCATCTATTTGTTTGGTCCCGGGTATTGGCTGTTAATTAGCCTAACGTTATTTATTATTGCCGTGCAAAGCTGCTTGGTTATTTTCTTTAAAGAATTGCCCTTGGAAGATGCCGTAACCGTGGTGTACGGCTTTTTGTATGTGCCGTTTTTGCTGTCCTTCATCGTACTGGTGCGCGAGCATGAAGCGCTTGGCGCCTTCTATGTATGGCTTATTTTTACCAGCTCGTTTGGGTGCGACACCTTTGCGTATATTACGGGCATGACGCTGGGCAAGCGCAAATTAACGGGTACGCCAAGCCCCTCCAAGTCGCTGGAAGGACTGATTGGCGGTGTGCTTGGTGCAACGCTGCTTGGCTTTTTATTTGGGCTTTTTGTTACGCGCTTTACCTCGGCAGCGGTGGGCGGGTATTTTGTGATAAATGCGGCGGTGATTTCGTTTATCGGCGCGGGTTTCTCCATTGTGGGGGATATGGCGGCGTCGGCGATAAAGCGGCACACGGGTATCAAGGACTTTGGCAATATTTTCCCGGGTCATGGCGGTGTGCTTGACCGTACCGACTCGATTATCGTAGTTGCGCCCATTGTGTACCTTGTTATTATTATGCTAATCCGCGTACCTGTGTGGCCATGGATGTGAAAATGCGGGGTATCGCGGTGTTAGGTGCTACGGGGTCAATCGGTACGCAAACGCTGGATGCGGTGCGCACCTGTTTGCCCCATTTTCGCGTTAAGGCGTTAACGGGCTACGCAAATGTGGATTTGCTGGCACAATTGGTAAAAGAATTTTCGCCCGAAATTGTGTGGGTACCCGAAGAAAAAATAGAGCCGTTACGCGTGTTGCTCGCCAATTTTTCCTGCGAAATTGTAACGGGCGAAGAAGGCTTACACACCTGCGCCACCTTGGAGGGCGTAGACATTGTAGTAAACGCGCTGGTGGGGCGTGCGGGGCTTGCGCCAACCCTTGCTGCAATACATGCGGGTAAGCATGTAGCCCTCGCCAATAAGGAAAGTCTTGTAACCGCGGGCGGGCTGATTATGCCCCTGGCGCGGGAAAAAGGCGTGCGCATCACGCCAATAGACAGTGAACATTCCGCCATATGGCAGTGCTTAGCGGGTAATGAAAACAATGCTGTGGAAAAAATTATCCTCACTGCTTCGGGCGGACCGTTCCGTACATGGGAGCGCTCCCAAATTTCCGTTGCCACCGCTTCGCACGCTTTAAAGCACCCCAACTGGAACATGGGTGCAAAAATAACCATAGACAGCGCGACCCTCATGAACAAAGGACTGGAGTACATAGAAGCGCTGTGGCTTTTTGACCTTTCCCCCGCGCAAATTGAAATTGTGGTACACCCGCAAAGCATCGTCCATTCCATGGTGCAATTTGCCGACGGCTCAATTATGGCGCAGCTTGGCTTACCCGACATGCGCTTGCCCATTTTATATGCACTAACCGCGCCCGCCCGCGTTTTTAACACCTTTCCCCGCCTAAACTTACTCGCGCACCCCACCTTAACCTTTGAACCCCCCGACCAAGAACGCTTCCCCTGCTTAGCCTTAGCCAAACGCGCTTTCGAAATGGGCGGTACCGCGCCCGCCGTGCTAAACTATGCAAACGAGCTTGCTGTAGCCCGCTTTTTGCGCGGCGCGATTAGCTTCTACGATATTTCGGCGATAATAGGACAGGCGCTGGATGCATACACTGTAAAGCCGTTGTCATGCGCCGAAGATATATGGGAAGCAGAGGCGTGGGTTTATGAAAGATTGAAAGATTAAAACCATGGGGCTTTGCCCACGGTTCCTAATTTCTTGACCTTTAAAGGAGCAATCATTTATGTCAACTTTAATCCCGATTTTAATCTTTATCCTAATCCTGGGCATCGTGGTATTTGTGCATGAAATGGGGCATTACCTTGCGGCGCGGCGCGCAGGGGTATATGTAGAAGAATTTGCGCTGGGCATGGGGCCGTTGCTCTTTGGCTTTCACGGTAAGCCCGTTACGCACATGGGGGAGCGAACGCTGTATTCGGTGCGGCTATTTCCCATCGGCGGGTTTTGTAAAATGCGGGGCAATGACGAGGAAAGCGACGCAGATGACCCGTATTCGCTGAATAATAAAACGATAAAACAGCGTGCGCTGGTAATGGCGGGCGGCTCGTTTATGAACTTTTTGATGGCGTTTATACTGTTTTTTGTGTTGACAATGCTTACGGGTTATCTGGTGGCGGAAGTGCGCGGTCTGCAGGAAGGCTTCCCCGCGTATGAATCGGGTCTGCAGGTGGGCGACCGCATTACACACATTAACGGCAACCGCGTAACGCTGTACGCCAATTTTGAACTGCAAATGGAATTTTCGGGCGGGCAGCCGCTCGATGTACGGTTTGTGCGTGACGGCGTGCGGCACAATATTACGGTTACGCCCGTACAAGTGGTGCGGACAGACGGAAGCATCGCGTATCGGCTGGGCTTTCGCCCCGACTTTCGGTATGGTTTGTTGGAAACGCCCGGCGAAGGCTTTCGACGGGTGGGCGTATGGAGCAGTGTTACCAATGCCGCCGAAATGATGGTATTTAATATTCGCATACCGTTTACGATTCTTGCACGGTGGCTTACGAATGAGCCAATCCCCGACGGGGCAGGGGCAATGGGGCCTATTGGTATGGCAGGGCAGGTAACGCAAATTTACCAAAGGGCGATACAGCATAGCGTGCTGGACATGGTGCTGGATATGTTATTTTTTACCGCGCTGATAAATGCCGCGCTGGGGCTGATGAATTTGCTGCCCATTCCCGCGCTGGACGGCGCACGGCTGGTTTTCTTGGCTATCGAAGGCATTCGGCGTAAGCCTATCCCCCCCGAGCGCGAGGGTATGGTACATCTCGCGGGCTTTGCGCTAATGATAGGGCTTGCCATTTTTATTGCCTATCGTGACATTGTACGGCTAACGGGTGGGGTATGATAACGCGGGATAAAACGCGCGTAGTACACATTGGAGGGGTTCCCGTCGGCGGCGGAAACCCCATTGTTGTGCAGTCAATGACAAACACGAACACGCGTAATATCGAAGCCACCGTAGCGCAAATTCACGCCTTGGAAGAAGCGGGTTGCGAAATTGTGCGTGTAGCCGTACCCGATACCGAGGCCGCCGACGCCCTGCGCGAAATTAAAAAAGCAATACATATCCCGCTGGTTGCGGATATCCATTTTGACCATCGCCTAGCCCTCGCCGCAATAAAAAACGGCGCGGACAAGCTGCGCATTAACCCGGGCAATATCGGTGGCGAAGCCCGCGTGCGGGCGGTTGCCCAAGCCGCAAAGGCTGCGCAAATCCCCATTCGCGTTGGGGTAAACGGCGGCTCGCTGGAAAAAGAAATCCTTGCAAAATACAACGGCGTAACCGCCGAAGGGCTTGCAGAATCCGCCCTTTTAAACGTTGCGCAATTAGAACGCAACGGCTTTAACAATATTGTGGTTAGCGTAAAGGCGAGCAGTATCCCCTTGCTTGTTACCTCCCACAAAATACTTGCGGAAAAAATCCCCTATCCCCTGCACATCGGCTTAACGGAAGCGGGCACGCCGCAAAAGGGTACAATCCGCTCCGCCGCCGCCATGGGGGCGCTGCTTTCCATGGGCATTGGCGACACAATTCGCATCTCTCTCGCAGGCGACCCAACGGCAGAAATCCCCGCCGCGCGCGAAATTTTAGCCGCAATGGGCTTGCGCCCCTATGGTGTACACGTTATCGCCTGCCCCACCTGCGGGCGTTGTAAAATAGACGTCGCCGCCCTTGCCGCCCGTATAGAAGCGCGCACCGCCCACATAAAAAAGCCCCTAACTATTGCCGTTATGGGCTGTGAAGTAAACGGCCCGGGCGAAGCCCGCGAAGCGGACATAGGCATCACAGGGGGGAAAGGGGTAGGACTGCTTTTTAAAAAAGGGGAGGTTTATGATAAACTTCCGGAAAGCGAACTAGAGGATGCGTTGCTTGCGGAGCTTAGGGCAATTGACATAACGCCCATTATTTAACAGGTTTGTTTTGCGCATCAAGTGTGTAAAACATACATATTTATTTTTTTACATCTTGACGTTAAATAACTTTTAGTGTATCTTGTAAACATGAGAAGTGTAGCGAACGTGTTGCGCGCCAACCAAAGCAAGTACATTCCGCATTTAAAAACAAAAAACACAAATGTGAGAGGAGTGTGTCAAATGACACCTATTATTGATTTAAACTACGGGCAACCCAAAACTACATCCTGTGATGATGGATTTGTGGGCTTTGCTCCAACCTCAGAAACCTATAGCTGGTATTGCCCCGGTGGTGGGGGTACACCTGTGATTGTTGACCCCCCGACTCGCGGTCCCGGTCCCGGTCCCGTTGAACCTCCCACCTACCAGCCGTAAGTATTAACCAACAATTGCTGCGCTTCTCATACTTTATTATCATATGTAGGTGGTGAATAAATGCGCTTATACAAACTTTCTTATAAACTAAATGTTTTCTACGCACGTTACATACACCATAATAGATTAAGAATTGCTGCGGTTTTTTTTGTTGCCGTTATTTTTATTATTTCATCGGTTACAGCAGGTAGGCATATCTTAACCAACAGGAGCGAACGTATTGAATATGCAAGAATTGAATCGCTTATCAACAATATGCACCCCGTCGTTTTTTATGATACGATTAGCGGTGCAGAGGGTCTGTCTTTTATGCTGGCAAGGCTTATGGGTGAGCGCGGTTTTAATGCAATCGTAAAAACAGAGCGGGCAGGGCTGGTGTTTCGGTTTTATTTTTACGACAATATAAATGCAGCGTCATTTGAAATTAGGAATGCAATAGACCATTTTACATATATTTTTTCCTATATGCATCAAATTTTTCCTTTGCAGGGTCGGCACGCACATATGAATGAAATAAACATAATGGTTGACCAAAATCATTCGCAAGCCAACAGGGTTAGGCCTTCCGCCCCTTTATTGGGCGGCATGCTTATGAGTGAGCGGTTATTCACATCGCTGGAGGGTATAACCGGGCGCTTGGCAGCTTTATTTGTTAACCTATATTTTATAGATGCCATACCCATGTGGTTTGCATCGGGGTTGGAGAATTATTTATTACAAAATACCGGTGCCATGTATATTGAAGCACATGAGCTTACACAATGGTTATATACACGCCCCCATTTTGGGGACATATGGTTTGTTCGGCGTTTTAATGAACCGGAAGCAATAGAAATGGCGCACAACATTGCGTACACCTTAGTACGCAGGTGGTCAGGCGCGGGCGTATTGCATGATATGATAAATACGCTTGTTTACAGCAGATACGCATTGGAAGATGCACTGGCGGGTTACATAAAAGCACTAACACAGCACACCCCGGACGCGCCAAGCCGTCTGTTTTTTTATCATTTTGGCGATTTTGAAGTGTCAACCCCCCAAGGCCGTTATTTTTTTATGGATGGAATTACCCTAACGCGGCAGCAATTAGACATAAACATTGAATACATGGATGCGGGAAGCCTTTTTACAAGGGAGTTATTTCAAGTTACCGGTGAGTTGAGAGCCATTACACACATACATGCCGGATTAATCCCCTTTGAGTTTTACGGAATACCTGATACCCCGCATCGGTTGCTCCTCCACCGCGGTTTTGCAATTGGGAATACAGCGGTTTGGCGTGCAGGGTCTCGGGACATTCATGTACATGAAATAGTGCATGTGTACCTTAATCGGGTGGGACGTCCGCCTGCATGGTTGGTAGAGGGCATGGCTATGATGGGGGAATACAAATGGCGTTATTACGAAAACCATCCCCTGTTTAAAAACAAAAGCAGAATACATTATTCTATCCTAGACTCTATAGTGACACGCAACATAGACCGCAGCCCGTTATGGGGAATATCACGCCATTATCCCGAATCTATATTTCAAACCTATCAGCAATCGGGGTCGTTTGTTATGTTTTTATACCGTAATTTTGGCATGGAAAAGCTGCTTGCCTTATACGCAGCTGTACCCCATTATGGCAACAGTGCGCCGTATGTGTATACTATTTTTGGATACACATTGGATGATTTAATTGATGACTGGCAGCGCCACTTAGTTTCAACTGCACATAATTTTGTAAACACCATGGGCGATTGGTGGCGTATATGTTTGGATGATGCGCTTTTGACTTGTAAGCATTAAAGGGTATCATATTGCGTACATATTTATTTTTTTATATCCTTTATTATTGTAGCAGGTGGTGAAATAAATGCGTTTATACAAACTTTCTTATAAGCTAAATGTTTTTTACGCAAATAACATACATAATAATAAGTTGAAAATTGCGGTTGTTTTTTTATTTGCTATCATTTTTATTGTTGCGGCAGTTATACTGGGCGGGCGTACTATATCGGATATCAGGGAACGCATAATGCACGCGAGATTTGAACGGTACATAAAAACCCTGCACCCCGTTGTTTTTTATGACACAGCAGAAGCGAGGGATATTCTTTCTCACTTGGAAGCAAGGTTAATAAGTGAACGTGGTTTTGGCGTAACCGCTATAACAGAAAGGCAAGGGTTTGCGTTTCGGTTTTATTTTCATAACGATATTAATGTAAATTCGTTGGAAATTAGGAATGCAATAGAATATTTTACGCATACGTTTTCCCGTGCGCATCAAATTTTCCCTTCACGGAGATACTTCCATACGGTAAATATTATGGTTGACCGTGAATGGATGCAGTATAGCAGGGTTAGACCTTCGCCGCCTTTAGGGGACGGCAGACTTATAAGTGAGCGGTTATTCACATCACTGGAAGGTGTAACCGGGCGCTTGGTAGCTTTATTTGTTGACCTATATTTTATAGATGCCATACCCATGTGGTTTGCTTCGGGATTGGAAGATTATTTTTTACAAAGCACTTGTGTTTCATATATTGAAGCACTTGAATTAACGCAGTGGTTGTACGCGCACCCCCATTTTGGGGATATATGGTTTGTTCGGCGTTTTAATGAACCGGAAGCAATAGAAATGGCACGAAACATTGCGTACACCTTAGTCCGCAGGTGGTCAAGCGCGGGCATCTTGTTTGATATGGCGGAAGCCCTCGTTTATAGTAGGTATGCACTGGAAGATGCACTGGCTAGTTACATAAAAACACTAACACAGCACAACCTGGATGCGCCAGGCCGTCTGTTTTTTTATCATTTTGGCGATTTTGAAGTGTCAACCCCCCAAGGCATATATTTTTTTAAAACCAGACTCACATTATCACGGGAAGAATTATATGAATATATTGAATATATGGATGCGGGAAGCATTTTTACACGGGATTTATTTCAAGTTGGCGATGAAAGAAAAGCCGTTACGCATATACATCCCGGATTTATTCCCTTTGATTTTTACAGAATACCCAATACCGAGCATAGGAACTTTCTCCGATATGGCTTTGCAATTGGGAATATAGCCGTTTGGCCTATGGGTTGGCGTGCGAACCATGTACATGAGATAGTACATGTATATTTAGATAGGGTAGGCTTTCCGCCTGTATGGTTGGTAGAGGGGATGGCTATGATGGGGGAAGTCAAATGGCGCTACTATGAATACAATCCCTTGCCTACAACCAACCCAAGGAGTTCCCTCTTAGACGAGTTGGTTGTGCAAAACAGGATGCGCAGCCCATTATGGGGAATATCGCGCCATTATCCCGAATCTATATTTCAAACCTATCAGCAGTCGGGGTCGTTTGTTACGTTTTTATACCATAATTTTGGTATGGAAAAGCTGCTTGCCTTATACGCAGCTGTATCCCATTATGGCAACAGTGCGCCGCATGTGTATACTATTTTTGGATACACATTGGATGATTTAATTGATGACTGGCAGCGCCACTTAGTTTCAACTGCGCATAATTTTGTAAACACCATGGGCGATTGGTGGCGTATATGCTTGGATAGTGTATACTAAGCAAAATTAATTTTGAGGTGGCACATGCCAAAATACGCAGTTAACGATTTTATCCGAACTGCAAGAATGCGAAGGCGATGGCAGCAACGCCACATGGCGCAAGAGAATGTATCGCATTATGAAAATAACCACCGTGTGCCTACAAGTAAAACCGTTAACAGCTTGCTGGGCGAATTAATTGACGATACGTTTTTATTTCCCTGCTTAACAAGCAGTTCACCGACCGATTTTGCCCTGCGGGCGCAAATCCTGCACGCATTGGAAGAGGGGAGCGACCACCCAAATGCCCGAGGGTCTGCCCAGGCATTGCTCAAGCAATTAGAATCCCGCCTCGACACAACCGACCCCATTAACGGCCAGTTTCTTATTAGCTGCCAAGTGCGGTTAGACGAATGTCGCCACCGCAGCCCAAACAAGAAAATTATCCGCCAAATAGACAAAGCACTGTACCTAACGTATGAAGATTTTGACATAGCAACCTTTCAGCCCGAGCTGCTGCTGTACGAAGAAGTGAATTTATTGCACACGCTGGCACGGGTATGGGTCAAAGAGAAAAACATAGCCCCCGCCCTTGCACTGTTGTACAAATTAAAAAAAGGGCTGGAAAAAATGCCCGAAGGCGACCGAACCAAAGAAAAAAAGCTGGCAGAAATTACACTAACGCTGGTGCGCGTGTTGCTAAGCAATAATGACCCTAACAAAGCAATGCAGCTGTGCGAAGAAGGGCGAAAACTATCCCGCAAGCGTAAGTACGGGCATTTGCATGTCGAATTTTTATATCACATCGCTGTATATAAAAAAGACCCCGATTTGTTACGGCAAATATACTTTGCCTGTTGCTTGCTGGGAATGAAGACCCGCGCCGCACAAATTTTACATGACGCAAAAACAATTTTTAATTTAAACATAAATACTTATGGCGCAGATGTAATTGAATGTAAAATATCCGCCCCGCAAATACGCCGCGGCAATATACCCGCACATACCGACCTTGGCACGCTAATACGGCAATTTCGTAAAGAAGCGGGTACAGCCGCCAAAAAAATATACCACGGCGTATGTACCCCATCCACCTATACCCGTATCGAACGCGGCGAAATTTATCAACCCAATGTCTATGTGCTGGAAGCCCTTCTGCAGCGTTTGGGACGGGACAGGGAAAAATATTTTCACCAGTTGCTTGCAAAAAAAGATTTCGATGAAATGCAAATCCGTGACGAAATAGAAGCCTTGATGGGAATAAGAAAATACGACGAAGCAGAAAAGCTACTGCAAACGCTGGAAAGTGAAAAGAATTTCCAAGATGGCGTAGCACGGCAGTGTATACTTAACTCAAAGGCAGCGATTTTGTCTTATCGGGCGGGAGAAAGCCCGGCAGTTGAAAAGCTACTGTTGCAAGCCATACAAATAACCATGCCAAACTTTAACGAAAAAAATGCAGCACAATACAGAATGACTTATTACGAAGCTTCGCTAATTAGTAAACTGGCGGCTTATTACGCAAAAAAAGACCCAACCCGCGGATTGCACCTGTTTGAGCAATTGCGAATTGGGTTGAAGAATTTTTACGAAGATACCAGCGAAATGCTGGGTATCTATGTGGTCACCCTATATAACGAATCTAAATATAGGGGAAAAGACTGCACCCACCATAACCAAGCTCTTGCCTTGATAGATGAAGGTGAGGCATTGAGCCGCTATTATAAGCGACTGATGCAACTGCCGGGGTTTGCTGTAAATAGGGCATGCATTCTGCTTGAAAACGGAAACAGGGAGGCAAGCATCCCCTATTTTGCCATGGCGTATTATGGCTCAGCATTACTTGGCAGAACCCGTGATGCGGAAGTGACATACGGTTACGTAAAGAATAATTTGGGGCTTGACTTCGATTAATCTGCATAATCATCTTCAAATATGGTAGTAGGCGACGGGGCTATATACCCCAAGTTTGCAACAGCGACGGGGACAACTAAGAAACAAAGCATTGTCAAGCAAAGTACCTTTGTTAACAGATAAGTACGCATTTAGTAGCACGCTCCTTTTTTTAATGAGGTTATGGCTGTTATTGTACATGCTTGTCGTAAAAAAGGGAATGGCGGCTTACGCAAAAACTTTTTGCATAAAACGCCATTCCATTAGTTTGTTTTTTAGTTTATAATCCCCGCATCTCGAGAGAACGCCATCGTGAACACGTACCGATGACGCGAAGCGCAAAAAGTTGTACAATAGCCTCTGGGTCACCCTTGCATGATTGCAACATGGAAGGAATGAAGCAGAGAAAAACAAGGAGGAAAACTTATGAAACCAATTATTGAAACCGGCTGGGACTTGGAAAGCAGTGCGGGAAGCACTCAAGTTGAACCCGCTCCCGCGGGTTTAATGTTTGGATGTGGTGGCGGGTTAGTTGGTGCCTGTCTTCTGCCGCCTGGTTTATCTACACTGTGTGGCGGTGGCGGTGGCGGCGGCGGTAACAACTCAGAGTGTGCAAATTCTAAGTGGCATTAAATGTCTGCCGGCAGTTTCTTCATACAGTTTTATCACTCACTTGTATATTTACGAGTTGAGTGGTATACATAATGTTGCTATTTACAATGTAAAAGCGAAAAGGTGGAGGCATGTATATGTTATTATTTAAGTTAAAAAATAAAATATCAATCTTTTTTATTCAAAAGGGTAAACATATTAAAATATCTGCTTTGATAGTTATCTTTATCATCATTGGTGCTTTTGCATGGCGCCCTATTGCCGATGTCATCAATAATCGCTTAGCAATACATCGATTTAATAATATGTCACATGAAAATATGATTTACGATTTTGAGTATTTAATAACCGCATTAGAAGAAAACTGGCCATTTTTTAACCTATCCATTAGTGCCAATGGAGTAGATGTGCACGTACTTGCAGAAAACACGCGTGCGTTTTTAAACAACCCCGCAAACGATATTAATGAACCATTTGATTTTATGGATATTATGCAACTATATTTTTTCGGTCCCATTAATCAACTAGGGGGGTTAACGTTAACCACCAGTTACAGTGATTTTTTTAATCTGCAATCGAGCATTGTGCATGCAATCGAGCAAGGCGCAAATAATCGTACTACATTTTATTTGCATGAATTGACACAAAAACAAGAAGTACAGTTGTTTTATGACCGTTTACAAAATGCAGGAAGGGGTACGCAATCGCTTCAAGCAGGTCAAATGCCAATAATGCAATTTGATATTCTTGAAGCGGGGCAAATCGCATATATGAGCGTTAATCGAATGATTAATGTATGGGACGATTCCTATGGAAGAGATGGTATGTGGCAGCATGAATTACGTGCATATAATTTTACCCAAAATATAGAGGGGTATAACCATTTAATTATCGATTTTAGAGGAAACACAGGTGGTTCAACAATGCATTTTCGTTCCCTTGTTTTGCCTATGTTTTTGCGTGAGTTCATATATTTACATGCATACGTGCATTACATGGGCGGCACATATGCAACCTTAGCACGGGAAGTTTTTGATATGCGTTATATATGGCCTGCAGCTTTCCAATCGGAGATAGAAGACACGCCGCCTGCCGATGTTGTTAGTTTTGAATCTCCACTGCCCTATTTAGATGCGGAAATTAATTTTACACATACAATAAGCACACGATTGTTTAATATCCCCGTCTATCATTATTACGGGGTGATGGCATCTGCGCGGCAAGAAGTGTTATTTGACGGAAAAATATGGTTGCTTGTAGACGAGTATACCGCGTCTTCAGCCGAAGCAATTGCAGCAATGCTCAAATATAATGATATTGTTACTGTTGTGGGCACTGCCACCGCCGGCAATATGAGTTTTGACTTTGAACCGGCAATCATCAAAATGTCCTTGCCAAACACGGGTATGGTTGTGCAGTTTAGCGTGGCTTATTATACGTGCCCGTTGGGGCGTCCCTTCCAAGGCTATGGTATACAGCCTCATTATATAAATCGCCCGAATATGGATGCGCTGGAAACGGTGTTAGTGATGATAAATGAGGGAGCGTATTAAAAATGGTACTTATTAAACATATGATTTTTGTCGATGTAAACGAAGAAAAAAAGTTGCTTATAAATTCTTTAAAAGGCACAATGGATGAAATAAATTTTTATGTTTATAAAACCCTTAAGCAGTGGCAGAATTGTGATGAAATTATAGCAGAGAACGAGCAAGAAATGGAATTATATAATCATTTGCAAGCGCGAGGATACTTAGTTGAAAATCACGGTGAAGAGTTAGCACTAAAAGAAAAAACGCTTTCTGTTTTGCGAAAATTCCATTCTTTTGATAAATCAAATAGAAAAAACATAACTTTCATAATGACTTATAGTTGTAATTTTAGGTGTCCGTATTGTTTTGAGGGTGATAATTATGTAAAAAAAGAAGTCATAACGCCTGAAATGATAGATGCCGCGCTGGTAGTAGCCGGGGGCGGGCTAGAAAACATATCTTTATTTGGTGGTGAACCTTTATTACTTGAAACCCGAAAATCGGTAGAATACCTTATCGAAAAAGCACCTGATAAAAAATATTCTATAACCACAAATGGATATTATTTAGAAGAATTTATTGATTTGTTATGTAAAATTGACATAGATTACATTTCCATCACCATAGACGGTGATGAACCTACGCACAATAGGAAGCGATATTTGACTGATGGCAGTCCAACCTATCAAAAAATCATAAAAGGAATTGAAGCGTGTTTGGAAAACGGCATTAATATACGCATTCGCTTAAATGCACAAGAAGACGAAGTTGAAATGGGAAAAAACATGCAAGCATATTTAGCAAAAAAGTATGATAAGTACAAAAATTTACTTGTGTTTGAAATGGCGACAATGATGAGTTATAGCAGTGAAACGAAAAATAGTATGTTAATTGAAATGTTTCGTTCGCTTTTAACGTGTAACAATGAAGAAAGGGCGAGGAAAAACAGACAACTCGCTTCTATGATGCCAATCGTTAATGCTATAACCGTCAACGCGCCTATGAAGCCATTATACTCATTTTGCTATGCCCATGAAAATAATTTAGCGGTAGACCCATATGGAGATATGTATACGTGCCTTGTTTCAATCGGCAGGGAACATGCAAGAGCAGGGAAATATTATCCGACTGTGGAATACAAAGAAAACTCCATTTATAACAGAAATATTGAAAAAATCCCTGAGTGCAGAAATTGTATCTATGCCCTGTTATGCGGGGGTGGTTGTCCAAATCGTTTGCAGGATTATAATGACGTGTTTAAACCTGCATGTGAATCAATCAAAAATCACATTCACAACCTACTCCCCAAACTGTACCTAGTTGACCAAGAACATAAATCAGTTAACAATTAAACAAAGTTCTTATGATACTTGAGTTGGAAATTACTGCGGATGGTATGCTGCGGGTAGCAAGGTGAAATATGTAACCCCACAAGCGGCGCGCAAATAAACGCCGCCCGTAGGGGTATTCCGGTTTACTGCTAATTTGTTAAAATGTTACAAACGGGAAGCAGCCGTTGCGTTTTTTCATTAAACTACATGCCGTACGGGGCAACGTATAGTTGCGGAAACCCCATGTAATTAATGACGCTGACAAGCGAATAAATTTCGCTGTTACTGCTTTCCCGTTTCGGACAATTACGCCTTGTTTTTGAAAGAAGCAAACCGTACAAACTCCGCCGCGCGCTTACATATAGCGGTACTTGTTGGGTTTTAACAAGCCCAAAGCATAATAATCCTAGGGTAAGCCGCAGGGGAATCAGTCCGTTTAGGTCGCAATCACTGTAGATGAGCGCAGGGACGTTGCATACGTTTTCCGACAGAGCTGTGATGCGCCTTGCAGGCATGTGCCCGTTGGCTTGCACATAGTATACACAATGCTTTTTGACAAATCCTAAGATTTTGTCACAAAATTATGAAGGAAAATACGTATGAAAATCCTAACCCTGTGTAAAGCCTATGATTGCAACATGGAAGGAATGAAGCAGAGAAAAACAAGGAGGAAAACTTATGAAACCAATTATTGAAACCGGCTGGGCAGCCGCAAATTGTAGTTGCGGACCAAACTGCAGATGCAGTGGGTGCGGTACGCCACCTATTGTCCGCCCACCGGTAGTGACAGACCCGCCCGGCAGTTGGTGTAATGAGATTATATTATCAGCACCTGATTTGGATATTTAAAGCAAAGTCTGGCAAACTGCTATAATCACCGAAAGTTTGCCAGACTTGATTACATAAAAATGAAAATGAGTTGGGGTGTGTTATGCAAAAACGGGAATTTTTTACCTTAGCCGTGCTTTGCGTAGTTGTTGTTGGTATTGTTGTTGCAAATATACTAGTGCGGCAAAACAATGATATCTACCCTTATAATTTGGATGTATTTGACACATCTGCTGTTTTAGATGCTCAACTGCGCAGTACCGAGGAAGATGTAAACCACGACGAAAATGCAACTTACAATGATGATGTATATAATTATTTTTTGTCCGATTTTGAGCATTTAATGACGCTGTTGGAAGAAAATTGGCCATTCTTTAATATCGCCTACAGTGCGCGCGGTGTAGATATGCACGAATTAGCCGACAATATTCGCACATTATTAAACGACCCTATTGAAGTAATAGATTGCCCTATTGATTTTATGTATACATTGCATGAACATTTAATTATCCCCACTAATGGTCTGGCGCACCTTTCTATGCTGCGGAGTTACGGATGGTTTTTTGGCTGGCTGAATTCGGCAGAGCAGCATGTACGGTATAATGAAAATCCACTACCCATGTATCAACGTTTGTATCAAATCGTTACGCGACCGGAAACTATCGAGTTTTATACACGGCTTTGGTTAGAAGAAAGGGGAACAGAAACGCCGGTTTGGTTTGGAATTGATGCAGTAATGGAGTTCGATATTTTAAAACCAAATAAAATTGCGTATATGCGTATAAGCACTATGATAGATATATGGAATGACCAGTATAGTGAAGCAAACCCCGGAATGCGGCATTATGAATATTTGATGTATCGCTTTGTGCAAGAAATACAAGGATTTGAACATTTGATTATTGACTTGCGCGGAAACACAGGGGGTATGACAACGCATTTTGATACACTAATAATGCCGCAGCTTTTACAAGAGGGGATACAATTTCCCGGTTATGTATTCTTCTTGGATGGTATGTATGTAGATGTTTTAAAGGAAGTGTTGTATGCTCCGATTTGGTTTTTAACCCATGAAGAGCATGTAATACACCAAACTTATTATGCATGGCGGGAAGCTGTTTTTATACAACCGCTCCCCTATTTGGACACTACCGTTCCCTTTGCTCACGCCTTTCATTCCAGTTATCGAATCCAGCCGGGGCACTTTTATTATGGGATTCGCCCCTTTGGGCAAAGCGACGCAGTATTTAACGGCAGAGTATGGGTGCTGGTAGATGAGCGTACCGGGTCTGCTGCCGAAGCCGCAACGGCAATATTAAAATATAGCGGTACTGCTACCGTAGTGGGTACAACCACTTGGGGTGCAATGGGTGCAATGACCGACGGAAGCGTTATGTCATCATCTTTACCGCATACAGGTATTTTATTTCGCTTTGAGGTAGGCTATGTCACCGATTCATATGGTCGCTCTATAATTCGATATGGTGGTATCCAGCCTCACTATTTCAATCGTCCCGGAATGGACGCATTGGAAACCGTGCTGGCGATAATAAACGAACAAGGAGAAGCACCATGAAATTAATACGACACATGATTTTTGTTGATGCGGACGCCGAAACAAAGCTAGTCATCAATTCACTATACGGCACAATGGATGAAGTCGATTTGAACACGTACAGCATTTTATCTTCATGGCGAGCCTTGGAAAATATTACCCCCGTCAACGATACCGAACAAACATTGTATAATATTCTTCAGCAGAGAGGTTATTTAATCGAAAACGATGCCGAAGAAATGGCGATTAAAAATGGAATATTGGAATCCCTGCGTGACTTTCATGCCGAGGAAAAAGGCAAATATCGCGGGTTAACAATTATTATGACCTATGATTGTAATTTTAAATGCCCATATTGTTTCGAAGGGGAAACCAATAAAAGAAAAAATGTAATGACTTCGGAAATGATAGATGCTGCATTAAATATTACCGGGGATGACTTAGAAGCAATTTTATTATTCGGCGGCGAACCCTTGTTGCCACAAACCCGCCCAATGGTTGAATATCTGTTTGAAAAAAAAGCCGGTATCAGTTATAACATCATAACAAATGGTTATTACTTAGAAGAATTTGCAGACTTGCTTACAACAGTTAACGTAGGTTGTATATTTGTAACATTAGATGGGGACGAAGAAACACACAACCGCCGGCGTTGTCTAGCAAACGGAGAACCGACCTATCAAAAAATTTTGTCGGGAGTACGTGTATGTCTTGAAAATAAAATTCCTATAAAAATCCGTTCAAATGTAAAAGAAGGAAAAACAGAACTGGGGTTAGATGTGCAAAACAAGTTAGCAGAACGATTCAAGGCGTACGGTGATTTACTTTCTTTTCAAACTACTACCATGATGGGCTATACGGACAAGCAAAAAAACGATGTGATAACCGAAATGTTTGGTGCAGTGTTACAATACGACAAGCATGAGCGGATGCAAAAAAATAGTGCATTAGGTGCAATGAATCCTATTGTAAGCGCACTTTCTGTAGGTAAGCGTGTACAGCCGCTATATTCTTTCTGTTATGCGCACGAAAATAAAATTGCCGTTGACCCGTATGGCAATATATATACTTGCTTAGTCACCGTTGGTAAAAACGGCATGGAAGCCGGCATATATTACCCTGAAATACAATACAAAGAAAATTCTATCAAAAATAGGAATATCGACAAAATCCCCGAATGCAGAGAATGCATCTATTCTTTGTTGTGTGGTGGCGGTTGTCCGATACGGCTCCGTGATTACAGCGACTATTTTAGACCTGTATGTACCTCAATTAGAAACCAAATTCACCACCTGCTTCCCAAGCTTTATCTTGCTGAAAAGGCGCACAGGCAAAAAGTGACGGCATAACTAATTAGCCCGTTTAGGCAGCAATCACTGTAGACCTAAGATTTTGTCATAAATTATGAAGGAAAATACGTATGAAAATCCTAACCCTATGTAAACCCTATCTTATTGCGCATAAGTACGCTCTGGGGATATATATTGCCCTCACCTTTACCACGGTTATTATCACCATTCTTTCTCCTTACATACTGGGTGATTTTATTGATAATTTAATACAGGGCGCGGGGGTGCAAACCATTTTGCGCTTTTGTTTTATTTTCGGCGGGTTAAATTTAGTACGTATTATCAAAGGGTATATTACCTCATTGTTGTATGTAAAAATGCACACCCAAATGGGGTATGACTTTACCAAGGCGGCGCTGCAGCATGTGCAGCGTTCTTCGCTGTCGTACAGCAATAAGGCGGACATTGCGTATTTAAATAACCGTATAACTACAGATGCAAATACGCTAATTGGATTTAGTGTTAGTGTGCTGCAAAGTGTGCTTACCAATGCGGTTGTGCTGGTTGTCCCCTTTTTTATTTTGTTTTCGTTAAATGGGTTTATTGCGTCGCTTATGCTGGGTTTTCTTGCATTGTATATGGTGCTGTATTTCGCATGTAAAAAGAAGTTATACGAAGTGAGTTTTATTTTGCGGGAAAAACAGGCAAAATATTTTTCGGGCTTGTTAGAACAGCTGCGTCATATAAAGCTCATAAAAACCCATGCCGTGCAAAACGAAATTAACCAACGTGCCGATGTGCATTTTACAGGCTTTAACCATGCCGTGGTGCGCAACCAAAAAGTGAATTACTTGTATTCGGGAATGGACGGAATTATTTCAACCATAGCGCAAATTGTGCTTTTTGTAATTGGCGGGTTGCAAATACTGTACGGTAATTTTACCATCGGCATGTTTACGATATTTACCAGCTATTTTAATATGATATTAAGCGCGGTGCGGTATTTTTACGGGCTTGGCGCAACGTACCAGAATGCAATGGCTTCTCATAGCCGTTTACAGGAAGTGTTTGGGCAACAGACCGAAGCCTACGGGACAATTGTTCTAAATGATATTAAAAAAATCACCTTCCAAGGGGTAAATTTTTCATACGATGCGGAAGGTGAAAAACAAGTGATATGTAATTTTAACACCGCGCTTTCCCGCGGTAATATGTATGCAATTACAGGAGGCAACGGGGCGGGTAAGTCTACACTCACGAGCCTGCTGCTGGGCTTGTACATAAATGAATTTACGGGCGTAATAACCTACAACGATACCGATATCCGCCAAATAAATATGAATGCGGTACGGAAAACCCTTATAGGGTACGCCGCACAAGAGCCGATACTAATCAATGATTCAATACAATACAATCTTGTATACAATAACGGCGAAATAAATGCCCCGCACCTGCAACGCTGCATAGAAGTGTTAAACATGGGCGCATTTTTTGCCCAACACAACGTAAACTTTGAAATAAACGAGTTAAACAACAATATTTCCGGCGGGGAAAAGCAGAAAATTGCTATTTTGTCCGTCCTATACAAAAACCCCGAGGTAATGATTTTTGACGAACCCACCTCGGCACTGGACGCCCAAACCACCAAGCAATTTATGGATTATTTGCACGAAATGAAACGGGATAAAATCATTGTAATAATCACCCACGATGAAGCAGTGAAAATGCGCTGCGATGGGGAAATAAGTCCTACAGCCCCTTCACAACACCCCTAACCAACGCCGAAAACCTTGGTGCGGCGTTTTTCGCCTCCGTGAGTACCTCCTCTTCCGAGAGGGGTTGGTCCAGTACGCCTGCCGCCATGTTGGTGACAAGCCCAAAGCCCGTTACGCGCATGTTGCAACGGCGTGCCATCAGCGTTTCGTGTACGGCGCTCATGCCTACAAGGTCGCCGCCCAAGGTACGGATGGCGCGAATTTCCGCAGGGGTTTCGTACTGCGGACCTGTAGTGTAGAAGTATACCCCCTCGTGCAGGGGGATTTTTTGCGTATTTGCCACATCGTGCGCCAGTTTGCGGTAATCGGTGTCAAACGCCTTCGACATATCGAAGAAGCGGTTTTCGAAGCCCGTTAAATCAAATGCGCTGCCCGCATAGCCCGCAAGCAAGCTAGGGTGCGTGAAATTGATATAGTCTGTCATAAGCACAAGGTCGCCCACTTTGTAGTCCGTGTTTACGCCGCCGCAGGCGCAGGTGAGCAGCAGCTTGTCTGCACCAACGAGATTTGCAACGCGCACGGGGTAGGCGCTTTCCTCGGGGGAATAACCTTCATACAGGTGCAAACGCCCTTGCATTGCGAGTACATTTTTGCCTTCAAAGACGCCCGCAACAAACCGCCCTGCATGACCGGGTGCCGAGGAAGAGCGAAAATGCGGGATATCCCCGTATTTTACGAAGATGGGATTCTCCACTTCTTCCGCTAAAAAACCAAGCCCCGAGCCCAGAATAAGCAAAACCTCAGGCGTAAACTTGCCCAATTTATCCTTCAAATACAGTGCCGATTCTTGATAATGCTTTAACGTGTACATAGGTTCCCCCAAAAAATATTATAATTCAAAATAATTTGCCAGTTTTTCTACCGCATCGTCCCAAATAAGTACTTCGCCGTGTTCTTCTAAGTAATGCCGGCTAAGCACACCCGAAATGTATTTTTGCCCAAATTCGTGCAGCAGTATTTCCAGCTGCGGGGTGGTGCGCTCGTCGGTGGTTTCGTTTTTAAACCACAGGAAATACCGACCATCCATTTTGTACAAGCGGCTTGGACCGTCAAAATTGGGGTGCAGCTTTGCGGCGGCTGCGGCGGCAAACTCCATATCCGTAAAGGCGAATATGCTATGACTTTCTTCTTCGCTGCTTTCGGGCGGCTCAATAAGCCCTGCGCGTTTAAATCGGTTGTACGTGCGCGCGGGGGGGTTAAGGTCAAAAAGCTCGTCCTCGTTGCCTTCTTCTGCAAGCTTGGTGACAAGCACCACTACATGACCGTCGCCGTCCCATTTGGCCTCCAACATCATTTGGGTGGCGTTAAAGCCGCATTCTTCCTGCACGCGTTCCATAATTTCGCGGAAGAGCTTTTGCGTCTTGTCCGAGCCGTGGTGCAACTCGTTTATGGTAATATCACGTTCTTTTAAATCATCGTTCATAAAAATGAACCGTATTTGCGTTTCACTTACGCGTTCAATTCGCACACGCAAACCCCCCGTTTCATATAGTTAAGACAGAATAGCAAAACAATTGCATCGTGTAAATAGGTGAAAGATGGTGAATTATGTATTCTTTTGAAATGATGACCCATGCCATGCACAAAATAACCCAAACATACGCGTTTGCCACAACGGAAACAATAGGCACATCCTGCCTTGGAAAGCCCATATACGCGCTATGCATCGGCTACGGGGCAACCGCAATCGGCTACAACGCCGCCCACCACGCCAACGAGTGGCTTACCACGCCCCTGCTCATGCAATTTGTGGAAGCGTATTGCCGCTTTTGCGAAGAAAATACCGACTACCTGCAACGCTTTACCCTTTACGCCATTCCCATGGTAAACCCCGACGGCGTAGAAGCCGTACAAAACGGCACGCGCCCCCCCCATTGGAAGGCAAACGCCCGCGGGGTGGACCTTAATTCTAACTACCCTGCGTCGTGGGAAACAGCGCGCCAAAACAAACACGCCCAAGGCTACACCCAAGCGGGTGCCATCGGCTACGTAGGCGAGCGCCCCTTATGCGAGCCCGAGTCCAGCGCCATGGTTGCGTACACCCAATTGCGGGATTTTGCCCTAACCTTATCCCTGCATACGCAGGGGGAAGAGATTTACTGGCGCTACCGCCATTTTGACCCACCCCGCGCGCAAGAACTCGCCGCAAATATGCAAAACGCCAGCACCTACCTTTGCGTAGATGTGCCCGACGAGGCGTCCCATGGCGGCTACCGCGATTGGTTTATAGAAGCCTTTAACCGCCCGGGCTTTACCATAGAATGCGGGCTGGGGGTAAACCCGCTGCCCTATGAAGATTTTGATGCGATTTATGAGAAGGTGAAGGGGATTTTATGGGCAGGGGTGGATGTGAAAGATTAAGACCCTCACCGCACCTCTGCGTGGATTAGCGGGGATTTTTCCGTTTTATTATCGCTAAAAGAAAGGCAGGATAGGTATTTTTCTGCCGCGATGTTGGCTTTTTCTTCTGATGCGGTGTGCAGAGTTACCAGTGGCTGTCCTTTTTCTACGCGGTCGCCTACCTTGGCGTGCAGGATTAGCCCTGCGCTGTGGTCAATGGTGTCGGCGGCGGTTTCGCGCCCTGCGCCCAGCAAAAGGGCGGCTACGCCAATGCCTTCTGTGTCCATTTCGCGTATATAACCATCGGTTACAGCAGTCACTTCTCGTTTAACCGCCGCGGCGGGGAAGCGGGCGGGGTCGTCGATGAAGGCACGGTCGCCGTTTTGCGCTTCCACCACTTGGGCAAAGGTTTCCAGCGCTTTACCTCCGGTGATGGCTTCTTCCGCCAGGGCTCGGCAATGGGGCAACTCGCCTTTGTCGGCGAGGTGCATCATATACGCGGCAAGCTCAATGCAAACATGGCGTAAGTCGGCGGGACCACCGCCTTTTAGTACCTCAATGGATTCAATAATTTCCAGGTTATTGCCTACGGCAAAGCCCAGCGGAACAGACATATCGGTAATAAGCGCGGCGGTTTTGCGCCCCGCAGTATTGCCAATTTCCACCATGGCTTGCGCAAGCTCCCGCGCGTCTTCGGGGGATTTCATAAACGCGCCGTTGCCCGTTTTTACGTCTAAGAGAATGCGGTCCGCCCCCGCCGCAATTTTTTTGCTCATGATGCTCGCCGCGATAAGGGGGATAGAATCCACTGTAGCTGTCACGTCGCGCAGGGCGTAAATTTTCTTGTCGGCGGGCGCAAGGGACATGGACTGCCCCGCAATGCAAATGCCGCATTTGCGCACCGTTGCGAAGAAATTTTCCATAGAAAGCGAGGTTTCAAACCCGGGAATACCCTCCAACTTATCCACCGTACCGCCCGTATGCCCAAGACTGCGTCCGCTCATTTTTGCCACGGTAACGCCCATTGCGGCAACCATGGGCGCAACAATAAGCGTGGTTTTATCACCAACGCCGCCCGTAGAATGCTTGTCTACTTTGATACCATCCAGCGGGCTTAAATCCAGCATGTCGCCCGACTTTGCCATGGCTAACGTAAGGGCGGTCGTTTCCTGCGCTGTCATGCCCTTGAGGGTAATTGCCATTAACAGCGCCGCGATTTGATAATCGGGAACGCTCCCATCGGTTACACCCTGCACTACGAATTGAATTTCCCCATCTGTTAGTGCGTTGCCGCGTTTTTTCCTTTGGATAATATCGTACATGCGCATTAATAACGCCTCATTTCGTTGTCATTGTAAATCCTTGGGACCGAAGCCGTGGGGAAGTATCTCCTCCCATTTATGCACGCGGTAGTCCGTTTCCGATTTTGCGATAATCACTTCAAAGTCATCGCCCGCAAACTCGTGCAGCATTTGACGGCACACGCCGCAGGGGTAGCAATAATCCGTATTTGCATTGGGTTTGCCTCCTGCTACCGCAACGGCACGAAAACTGCGCGCCCCTTCGGAAACGGCCTTAACCAGTGCCGTGCGCTCTGCACAAATGGTAGCAGGGTACGCCGCCGATTCAATATTGCAGCCTATATATTCTACCCCGTTGCTGCAAAGTAAAACCGCCCCAACGTGAAAGCCGGAATACGGCGCATATGCGCGTTCCTTCGCTTTCACCGCAAGGGCGGCGAGTTTTTGATAATCTACCATACTATTTTAACAACCCGGCTTTTTTTGCCATGGCTTTAATTGCAGACTTGGAAACCTTGCGCCCTTCGTATTCCAACAAATCTTCGGCGGCGCCTGTAAAAATACATGCGGGCTCGTACTTTTTAAGTACAATTTTGTCATGGTCTACAAAAACCTCCAACGGGTCGCGGTCGTTGATATGCAGCGTTTTACGCAGCTCCACGGGAAGCACAATGCGCCCAAGTTCATCAATTTTCCGTACAATGCCTGTTGCTCTCATATGCATTCTCCTCACATAAAAATATACCTTACTATACCATAGATGTAAAAAAATGCAAGTAATGGGAGAATTTTATTTTTTTCCGTCGAACCGCATATAACGAGTATGGTCTTGTGTTTTTAACCTATCTGCTAATGCCTTCATTTCCCGCGCGGCGTCCAGGGTCACGTCTGTTATTTCCGCCCCGCCTGTTAGGCGGGCGAGTTCTTCGGCGATTTTTTCGTTGGGCAGCGCAAGCACAGACGTTACTGTACGTGTACCCGTTTTGGTTTGCTCGGCATTTTTTTCGATATAAAAATGGGTGTCCGCCATTGCGGCGATTTGGGGTAAATGGGTGATGCAAAGGATTTGACGGCGGCGAGAGATAACGGCTAACTTTTCGGCTACCTGCTGGGCGGTACGGCCGGAAATACCCGCATCTACTTCATCAAAAATTACGGTGGGAATGCGGTCCGCATCGGCGAGTACGGTTTTTATCGCAAGCATAATGCGCGACATTTCACCCCCCGAAGCGATGCGCCGTAAAAGCTTCATGGGCTCGCCCGGGTTGGGGGAAATCATAAAATCTACATTGTCGTTGCCGTCGGAGGTAAATGCCGTTTTGCGGGTAACGGAAATTTCGAACCGCGCGTTGGGCATACCTAAGTCGCGCAGCACCTCGCAAATTTGGGCAGATATACGGGCGGCGTGCTGTGTACGCGCGGCGGAAAGGGCATCGCATACCGTGGTTATTTCCTTCACCAGCCCGCGTTTAATTGCCTTTAGACGCTTTATTTCGCCCTCGCTGTTTTCTACGGCGTTTAAATTGTTTTGCAGTAATTCCTGTTTTTTAAGCACGGCTTCAAAGGTGGGACCGTGCTTTTTTTTGGTGCGGTAAATAATATCTAATCGTGCCTCTAAGCGTTCCAATTCCTGCGGGTCGGTGTCCAGTTCGTCGATATAATTGCGAAGTTCTGCGGCTACGTCCGAAAGTTGTGCCGTTGCTTCGTTAAGATTAAGAAGTAACTGTTCCTTTTCGGCGTCCAGCTTTACCACTTCGGTGACACAGCTTACCGCGCGCCCCACTTGGTCTAGTGCGCTGTACTGCGATTCTGCCCCGCCATAGAGCAATGCCAATGCGCGGCGCGTGTTTTCGGAAAGGGCTTCCAATCCTCCTAAGCGGTTGCGGCGTGCGGAAAGCGTTTCTTCTTCGCCCTCTTTTAGCGCGGCTGCCTCAATTTCCTGTAATTGGTGGCGCCAAAAGTCAATTTGCTCGGTGCGTTCGTTGCCTATGCCCGCAACGGATTTTAATTCGCGCTCGTTTTCGCGGTATTTGTTCAGCAGGGTTGAAAGCAAGTCCTTTTGTACCGCTAAAGCGTCGCCGCAGAATTGGTCCAGCAGGTACATTTGCCGTGCCGTATCCAAAAGGGATTGATGCTCATGCTGACCATGAACGTCTACCAACAAGGAAGAAACTTCCTTTAACATGCCCACCGCAACGGTGCGCCCGTTAATACGGCAGGTGGATTTGCCCCCGCCGGACGTCCCCGCCTGCATAACCCGTTCCAGCATCAACTGTCCGTCCGTAGCCTCTACACCCATGGACGATAAAGCCGTAAGTGTTTGTTCGTCGTCAATTTCAATTATTCCTTCTACAGATGCAAAAGAAGCCCCGCTTCGGATAAAATCCCGTGCGGGGCGTTCGCCTAACAAAAAATTAATAGAGTCCACAATAATGGATTTGCCCGCGCCCGTTTCGCCCGTAAGCACATTTAAGCCCGCCGCAAAAACGGCGCGAACCTGCTCAATTAGTGCCACGTTTTGAATGCTTAGGGATGTAATCACGCTGGGCAGCTCCCCGTTTTTAGGGTAATAGCAAACACATCTGCACGGCAGATATGTAGGGGCACGCCGGGTAATAACGACATAAACGTGCCCGCGCCGTCGAGGTAAACGGTTACCTCCTTATCGGCGCAAAGGGTTATGGTGCAGTCCCCTTCAAACACCCATGGGCGCGTAGAAGGGTCATTTGCACATATGGGCGTACAGGTAAAAAGTCGGCTTTCGGGAAGCAGCAACGCCCCGCCCGCCGCACGGTTATACGCCGTAGAGCCTGCGGGCGTCGCAAAAATAATCCCATCGGCGCGGAAGTCGGCAAGGGGTTTATCATTCGCCTGTAGCGTAAACCGTACAAGCTCCATGCCGACATTTTTTACAACGATATCGTTAAGCACTTTAACTTCGCTGTTTTTTACGGCAAGCATCATGTGCTTGCGCCGGGTGTAATTGCCCGCAATTACATCTTTTAGCGCCTGTTCGCCTGCGTCCTTCTCTACATCTGTAAAGTAACCTACGTTGCCAAGGTTAATTCCCAGCAGGGGAAGACCGTGACGTGCCACCTGCGGCGCGATTTTTAGCATTGTGCCGTCGCCGCCAAGTACTACGCATATATCGGGCTGTACAAACCCGCGCGCACCCACAATGCCGACAGAAACGCATTTATGACCTTCGCTTTCAACAAAAGCGCGGAAACGCGCTTCATAATAGCGGTCGGGGTCTTTTAGCTCATTGGTATAAAATGAAAAAATCATACGAGGTTAAAGGCGCGTTCGTTTTTCGTATAGTTAGCCGCGGCAACCCATTGGGGGATAAGCTGTAAAATTGTTTCGGTGCGTTGCCCAAGGATGCGTTCTTCGCGGATGCCCCGCTTCACCGCATCGGGGTCGGCTTCTTCAATTTCGAGGATATACACGAGCATATGCATGGGGTCGCCCCATTCCTCGCCCCACATGATAATGTCGGAGGTTTCGCCTACTTGTAAGCTGCGTAAATGGGCGGCTTGCTCGTCATTCATTTCCGCTTCACGGATAAATTCGTTTAACGGCATAGAGGGTACGCCCTCTTCGGTGTGGAACCAAGGGGTATGCTCAAGAATGATATCGGTGAAGGTAGCTTCCCCTGCGCGCAGGCGTGCCAAGGCGTAGTTGGCGGCGTCTTCGTCCTCTATCATGGTGTAAAAAATGTCGGTTGCATGGTAGTTTGCTAGATTATTTGCTAAATACTCCGCCATTTCTGTTGCGAAGGCGTCTTCATCGAAAATGGCAAAGGCTTCGGGGGCGTAAATGTCGCGCAGGCGTTCAAAAATTGGACCGTTTTCGGCGGCGAGCAGTTCACCGACGCGTTCCGCAGGGACAATCATCGGACCAAATTGCCCGAAGTTCATTTCCGCAAGCCATGCCCAAAATTCAAGTTCTTCTTCGGTAAGCCCGGCATTGTGCTGCTCGGCACGGTGAATAAGCGTAAGCATACGAATCAAATCGTCCATTGCGGCTTCCTTTTGCTCAGGGGCGTTTTCGTCCATTAACAGGCGAAATTCATTGGTAGGAATGCGCGTACCTTCGAAGCGCAGAATCCAGCCGCGGGAGTGTGTGTCCCACGCCACCCACGAAGCGCCTGCAATAATCGCCAGTACCACCAGCGAAAAAATACCTATAGCAAGCCGTGCGCGACCTTTTTTTTGCCGCTCTAATTCCCTGTTGTGCGTTTTGCGGTTCTTTGTTGTTCTCATTTGATAATCTCCTTTATTCTGTTCGTAATGCCGACGGCATCCAACTTATAACGTGCAAATAATTCTTCCTGCGTGCCCGATTCTATAAAGCGGTCGGGGAAGGCAAAGCGATGCCCTTGGGGTACACCCAATCGCTCCCCAACGCCGCCCCACTGTGCCGCATCCTCCAGCACAAATACATAACCGTAATCTTTTAACCTAAAAAGCAGTGTTTCGTCAATAGGTTTAATAAAACGCGCATTATATACACTAGGCGAAAACCCCGCTTCTTGCAAGTTATCCGCTACTTTTAACGCCGTAGCTAACATTGTTCCCACCGAAACGAGGGCAATATTCGCACCCGTTCGCACCGTTTGCGCGCACCCGTATATGATAGGCGGTGTGGCATCGCCCCCTTGGGGCGCGGCTTCCCCGCGGGGGTAGCGTATGGCAACAGGTCCGTTATGGGCAAGGGCAAAGTCAAGCATATCGCGTAATTCCCCTGCGTTGGCGGGCGCAAGTATCACTATGTTTGGGATATGCGAAAGGAAGGCTAAGTCATACAAGCCTTGGTGGGTTTCGCCGTCTTCCCCTACAATGCCTGCACGGTCTATTGCAAAAATTACGGGCAAATTTTGCAGTGCTACGTCATGCAAAATCTGGTCATATGCCCGTTGCAAAAACGAGGAATAAACGGCAACCACAGGGCGCATTCCATTTATGGCAAGCCCTGCGGCAAAGGTTACTGCGTGGGCTTCTGCAATGCCTACATCAAAAAAGCGGTTGGGAAATTGTGTAGCAAACCTTGTAAGCCCTGTACCGTCGGGCATGGCGGCGGTAATTGCCGCAATGTGTGAATTCTGTACCGCCCGTTTGCACAAGTGCTCACTAAAAACTTTTGCATACGTTTCTTTCACTGTATCGTTGGTGGGCTGCCCCGTTTTTACTTCAAACGCTTCTACCCCGTGGAAGGCGTGGGGTGCATCCTCTGCTTGGGCGTAGCCTTTGCCCTTTTGTGTAAGCACGTGCAGCAGCACAGGACCTTTAATATCCTTGATACGGCGCATTACCTCCACCAGCGATTTGATATCATGCCCGTCCACCGGTCCAAAATAGCGGAAGCCCAATTCCTCAAAAAGTACGCCTTTAATCACCATATACTTTAAAATATCCTTAGCCGTTTCCAGCCCTTTTGAAAGCGGCGCACCCACCAACGGTAAATTATCCAGCAAGTTATGCGCCCCGCGCTTAGCGCCTAAATACGCGGGCGTGGTACGAATATCATTTAAATGCCGCGAAATTGCGCCCACATTTTTACCAATGGACATTTGGTTATCATTTAATACCACCAGCAAATCCGTATTTGCCCTGCCCGCATTATTTAACCCTTCATAGCTTTGCCCGCCTGTCATTGACCCGTCGCCTACAATTGCGACTACCTTACCCGTTTTGCCAAGCGCGTCCCGTGCCGCCGCAAGCCCAAGCGCCGCCGATATAGCCGTAGAGCTATGCCCCGTGCCAAACGCATCGTGTTCACTTTCCCGCACTTTTGGGAAGCCGCTTAACCCGTCCATTTTCCGTAGCGTAGAAAAGGCATTTTTCCGCCCCGTAAGAATTTTATGTACATAGCTCTGATGCCCAACGTCCCACACAAATTTATCCTTGGGCGAAGAAAAGACCGCGTGCAACGCCAAGGTTAGCTCCACCACGCCCAAATTGCTCGCCAAATGCCCGCCCGTGTCCGATATGCTTCGGATTAAGAATCCGCGGATATTTTCAGCCAGAGAAGCAAGTTCTTTTGCGTTCAGGTTTTTTAATTTATTGTGCAATGGTGTTCAGTCCTTTTAAGGTCTTGCATTTATTTTTTAAAAAACCGCGTACACAGCCCCGGCTACGCCCATGCCCAAAAGCGCGCCGGCAATAACCTCAATAGGGCGATGCCCCAGCAGCTCCTTGAGTTTTTTGTCCAGCTTTAAGCCGCGGTCTTCCAAGCGTTCAAAGATAATATTAATCGCCTTTGCCTGTTCGCCCGCGGCGCGGCGTACGCCCGCGGCGTCGTACATTACGACTAAGGCTAAAACGGCACTGATGGCAAACAGGGTTGTGCCAAAGCCCTCATGTATGCCAATGCTTGCCATTAGCGCAACGGTGAGTGCGCTGTGCGAGCTGGGCATACCCCCCGGCGAAATGGCGAGCGCCTTTTTCCACGAGCGGGTGTACCAGTAGTCGAACAGGACTTTAAGGATTTGGGCTAGGAATAATGCAAACAACGCCGTCAGTAAGTGGCGGTTGGTCGCAAAATCGGCAAAATTTTCTTGCATGGTTATTTATCCCTCGTTAGTACTTGCGTAATTAAATCGCGCAGGGTAAGGGTCTTTGCGGGGATTGAATCCACAAGCGCCAGCACATCGGCGGAAATATTTTTGTACATTTCTTGCGCGGTTTCTAACCCCGCGAGGGAAACATAGGTACTTTTTTGGTTGTTAATGTCACTACCCGGGTTTTTACCCAGGGCTTCTGCCGTTGAGGTTACATCCAAAATGTCGTCGCGTATTTGGAAGGCTAAGCCCAGTGTATAGCCCAGCTTGCGCATTTCCTGCGTATGTGTATTTCCGCCCAGAGTTGCGCCTGCTTCTAACGCGGCGGCAAATAACGCCCCCGTTTTGCGGCGGTGAATTTGCTCCAGCGTGTCCATATCAAGCTGCTTGCCCTCGCTGGCAAGGTCGCGCACTTGCCCTGCAATCATGCCGTTTGCGCCCGCCGCCCGTGCGATAATCAGCATTGTTTGCGCATAGTCTTGCTGTACACTTTCCGCACACGCGCAAACACGCGCCATTATCTCGAAGGCATGGCTAAGCAACGCGTCCCCTGCGAGAATGGCAGTCGCCTCGTCAAATTGCTTGTGAACGGTCGGGCGCCCGCGGCGCAGGTCGTCGTTATCCATTGCGGGTAAATCGTCATGGACGAGGGAATAGGCGTGTATCATTTCCAAGCAGCAGGCGAATTGCAGCGCAGCTTCGTCATAACCTCCGCACATGGCTTCACACGCGGCAAGGAATAAACGCGGGCGAATGCGCTTGCCCGCCCCAAGCGCCGCATAGTGCATAGCGTCGCGCAGGGACGGCTCTTCACAGGTGGCAATTAAGCGTTCCAAGCATGCGTCAATTTGTTTAATCATCGTTATCGCCCGCCGTAGCCCCAAAAAACGGGGTAAGGGTGAACAGTTCTTCTGCGTCTTTTTGCAATAGCTGTACCTCTGCTTCGTATTTTGTAAGGACTTCGCCGCAGGTTTTGGCAAGGGAAATGCCCTCTTTGTACAGGGTTAGGGATTTGTCAAGGGCGGTTTCGGGGTCTTCAATTTTTTCGGTGATTTGTTCCAGCTTTTCTAACGCGGCTTCAAATGTCATGGGGTTGTCCCCTCCGTTTTTAGTACTTTTACCTGTGCCGTGCCGTTCGCCCAGTGAAGGCTTAATGTTTCGCCTTTTTGTACGTCCTGTATGCCCGTTACGGTGTTGTTGCCATTTTTCACAAAGGCGAAGCCCCGTTTAAATGCCGCATAGGGCGAAAGCTTTGTTAGCAATGTCTCGCGGTGCAATAGAGTTTGCCGCTCGTTTGCGGCGCGGGCTTGGGTCAAACGGGTAATTTCTTGCAGCATATTTTTGCACAGTGCGTGTTTTTCGGTGATTTTATCGCGCATGACATAGTGTAGGTCGGTTATGGTATTTTTAAACGCGGTGTACTGCGCCGCGTGGTCGTACACGGCAATTTGCGCCGCAACAGAAGGTGTAGGTGCGCGTAAATCTGCCGTAAAATCGGTAATTACCGTATCCGTTTCATGCCCTACGGCGGAAATGATGGGAATACGCGAAGCCGCTACCGCGCGGGCGGTCACTTCCTCGTTAAATGCCCATAAATCCTCTGCCGAGCCGCCGCCGCGCCCAAGGATAATTACATCTGCCTTGCCCCATGCGTTTACTTCCGCAATAGCACGGGCAATATCCTGCGCCGCCGCTTCCCCCTGCACCAAGGCGGGGGCAACCACAAGCTGTACTGTAGGGTTGCGGGCTTGCGCCACCTTGATAATGTCGCGTACCGCCGCCCCCGTTGGGGACGTGATAATAGCAACGCATTTTGCATAGGCGGGTATTTCGCGTTTTTTTTCGGCATCGAAAAGCCCTTCGGCTTGCAATTTTTCGCATAATTGGGCAAAGGCGAGGTGAAGCGCGCCAATGCCCGCAGGCTCCAGATATTCTACGTATAGCTGGTATTGCCCTGTTTTTTCGTACAGCGAAAGCCGCCCAAAGGCGATAATTTTTAATCCATTTTTGGGCGCAAACTTCACTTCCCCCGTGTGGGAGGCAAACATAACCGCACTTAGCGAAGAAACTCCGTCCTTCAGCGAAAAATAAAAATGCCCCGACGAATGCGCATTAAAATTAGAAATTTCGCCCTCGATAAAAACGCCCGCAAGCAGTGCGTCACTTTCCAGCAGCTTTTTTGCGTAGCGGTTTAGCTGGCTAACGGTAAAAACGCGCCTCGGGCTCACGTATTTTCCGCCTTTAGCGAACGCGAAACATTGCCAAGTACGCCGTTAATAAATGACGACGACTCATCTGTGCCGTATTCCTTGGCGAGTTCCACCGCTTCGTTTACTGCCACCGCGGGGGGGACGTCGGGTTCGCACAGCATTTCATAAATGGCTAATCGCATTAACGCCAAATCAACCCGATTTAGGCGTTCTATCGTCCATTCCTTTAAAAACTGCGTAATTACGCCGTCCAGTTGCTCGCGCCTGTCCAGCGTACCCGTTACTGCGCGAAGCACATACTGCGCGTCCCCCCCGCGGGGGCGTTCGCCGTCTTCCAGCCCGTCATAATAATGCGCGGTAGAAGCAGCAAGGCTTTGCGCGTCCCAACTGCTGTAATACGGGAATTGAAAAATGAGGTGAAACGCGTGACGCCGTGCATCCTTTCGGCTCATGCAACTACGCTCACGTTTACCTCATCTACGGTTAGTCCCGTCATCGTTTCAATTGCTGATTTAACCCGTTGCTGCACCTCGCGGCTTACGTCCTGCAGTTTTTTACCCGCTTTAACACTCAGCGCAATGGCAAGGCAAACATTTTGCGCTTTAACGCTCACATTCACGCCTTTTGCCCTGTGCTTGCGCGTAGCGCCCGCTAAATGCGAAACGCCCTCTGCTTCCAGCGCCGCTGTACCTGCGATAACGGCAATAACCTCGTCTGCGATACGCACCGCGCCGCCGTTTTCAGATTTTATTGTGGTCATGTAGTTGCCTCTTTTCTTGGAAAGTTGGGAGGATTATAGCAGATTGTGGGAGTGAAGGTCAAAAGATTAAATGCCGGACCTTCCGCTCCACGCATCCAACCTTTCCGCCATAAATGCATCATATCTTTCTGCGTCCAGTGCGTCGCGGACTTCCTGCATAAGGTTATTGTAAAAATAAAGGTTATGCATAACGGCAAGCCGCATTGCCAGCATTTCTTTTGCTTTAAAAAGATGGCGTAAATATGCGCGGCTGTGGTTTTTACAGGTGTGACAGCCGCAGGCGGGGTCTAGGGGAATGTCTGCGCGGGTGTGTTGGGCGTTAAAGAGGTTAAGCTTGCCCTGCGAGGTATACACATGCCCGTGGCGACCGTTGCGGGCGGGCAGTACGCAGTCAAAAAAATCCACCCCTCGGGCAATGGCGTGGAGCAGATTTTCGGGTGTGCCGACGCCCATTAGGTAGGTGGGCTTATTTTGGGGAAGGTGCGGGACGACCGCGTCTAGGATTCGGTACATTTCCTCGTGGCTTTCGCCCACGGCAAGCCCGCCGATGGCGTAGCCCGCGAGGTTTAGCGCGGAAATTTCCTGTGCGTGGGCAATGCGTTTTTCGGCATACGTTCCGCCCTGGTTAATGCCGAAAAGAATGGGCGTGTATGCGCCTTGTTCGCGCAATGCATCCAGCCGTTTTTGGCAGCGGATAAGCCAGCGTGTGGTACGGGCTACGGACGCATCCATATATGCCTCGGTGGCGGGGTAGGGCGGGCATTCATCAAACGCCATAGCAATGGTTGTGCCTAGCGTGGCTTGGATATTCATGCTTTCTTCCGGTCCCATAAAAATGCGTCGCCCGTCGATGTGTGACGCGAAAGTAACGCCCTCTTCGCGGATTTTGCGCAAACCGCTAAGAGAATATACCTGAAAGCCTCCGCTGTCGGTCAGCACGGGCTTGTCCCAATTCATAAATTTTTGCAGCCCGCCCAACTGGCGGATAACATCTTCGCCGGGGCGCAAATGTAAATGATATGTATTGCACAGCGCAAGCTGGCAGCCCGCCGCGCGTAAATCGTCTGCGTTAAGTGCGCCCTTAATAGCGGCGGCGGTGGCAACGTTCATAAAAACGGGGGTCTGCACCGTGCCGTGGGGGGTGGCAAAGGCGGCGCGCTTTGCGCGGTTTTGGGTTTTTAAAAGGGTGTATGCACTCACGGTTGCAACCCCAGCGGGCGTACAACGTAGGTGCGTTCTCTGTACCAAGTATTGGGTTGATTTGGACGATAGGTTACACGTAATAAAAGTGCAACCGTTCCTGCGTCATCATCAAAATCCCATTCAAACGACATTACTTTATGGAGAAAAAATTCGGGTGCGAACAAGGGTTCAACGCCTGTGGGTGTGCCTACGCCAATAAATTCCCTTGTGATTAAACCGTCGGAAGATATATCGTAGCGTACGCTGTACATCATTTTATTTACGGTTAATGTTAGACTATCTTCACTGCTTCCGCGTATAGGAAAAATGCCTGTAATTTCTTGTAAATTGCCGTAGCCGTCTATTTCTGTTCGGTTGACTGCACCTTTAATATCATCCAACATTAACATGGCGATATTATCCATCATGGGGTTGGCTTCGGCAAAGCTGTTTGCACGGCGAAAAGTTTGCAACATAGGCGCAAATACCGTGGTTACAGCCACCATGATTAGCGAGATTACTACCATGGAAACAATAAGCTCCATCATGGATATACCGTGTGTGTTTCGTATCGGGTTCATCACGGCTCCTCTACCACAGGCATAAATGCCGAAATAATATAATTGCTGCGCACACGGACATTGTTGACCGTAACATTTTGGGTGATTGGGGGTACAGGCACACCCGATGAATCATAGGCGTTTATGCTGAATGTTATAGGTGTATTTGTGGTTGGTGTTACACCAACATAGGGTGGAAGTCCCCCATCAGGCGTAAAACCCACCGCCGCATTTGCCGCATATTGGCGATTAAATGCTTCGTCAAAAGATTGACTCGTCCAGCGTAGGGCAACGGTGAGTATCATGGTAACGGCGGCAACAAGCACGGTAAAAACCATAATACTAATAATGCTTTCCATTAGGCTTTCGCCATTATTTGATTGTAAAATGCGTTTAATGTTCATGATTTGCCACCGTCCATCTTGTCCATGGAATAATAATGGGGATATCGTTTTCGTCATACATAAGTTCGCCTAATGCATCGCGTGCTTGAATTTCTAAGTCCAGTACCATAAATTCAAACGATGCGGGGGTAATTATCATGGGGTCAACGTATCCTGCGGGGAAGTAATATGCAATTTCATCAGCAGTTAGGACTCGCTCCCTTAGCCCGTAATTAAATTGGAAAGAGGTTATAACCTCGGCTTCCGTATCATCGTTCAATTTCAATTGCTGGTTAAACGTGATAGTCCCGTTAAAAACAATTTCGGCAGGAATGCGTATACGCTCGGGTGGGTATATCGGTATGGGAATTAGCCCACCCATATAGTACATCGTCTGTTCAATAATATATCCGCCGTTAATAAATGACACGTTAAAATTGTGAGGGTTGCGGCTGCCGCATATCGCACAGGGGGGGCGGGGGTCTAATGATAAATCGGGCGTAAAATTGCCAATATGCACTGTAATTTCATAATGCATATCATTTACGGGTGTATTTCTTATCGTTCCTACCATACCTGCGGGTGTATTTGCGTGAATGGTGAATGTAACATCACCCATTTGGGGCATGTCATTTTCGTTGCGGTCAGGGTCATTCATCCAATTAATAAAATCTGGCCAAAAATAATTTTTAAACTCGTTATACACCTGTGCGAGAATTATTTCGGTAAGTGTTTGCGGTGCGGGGGAAGAATATCGTTCCGCTTCGGTGCGATTTTCATTTAATGCCGCGTACAACGTTAGTCCCATACTCTCCACCAGCAAATTCCGCTGATTACGTTCCTGTTGGGCGAAAACGGCGCGGAAGCTAAGCCCCGCAGCCGTAAGCACCGAAACACTAAGCGCCATTAACAGCAGCATAAAGGCGAGGACAAATATAAGGGAAACGCCCTTGTTGTTGCGCAGGGGGTTATGCATTTTCGTCCACATCATTTTCTGCATAGTCGTCGAAGGGGTCGTACCCGCCTACATACCCGCTTACATGGTTATCACCGGAGTTAGCATCGCTGGAATTTAGGTATTCGTAAGCGTCGTACACGAGGTCAATGGCGGATTCAAACCCTTCGGGTTCGAAGGGGTCGTCGTCGTTTTCGTCGTCATCGGGAACAGGTTCAAAGTCCTCTTCGCGGGTAATGGCGTGGAGCTCATCGTCCTCTTTGCGCATGTCAACGCTGTAATCGGGAACATGCAGTCCATCGTATTCATCGTTGTGCTGTGGGCAAATGGGGCAATCGCAGTCGGGGTTGTACCCATCGGCGCAACTAAAGTGGTGGCAGTCGCAATGAGGAAGTATTGTATCAAAGGCGACCATGGCGGAAAAGGGCATAAAGAACATGGCACTTGCGGGCAGTTCTACAACGGTTAGGCGCACCGTGGCGTATACATAGTCAAAGTTGAAGTCGCCCGCGGGGCCTGTAGCACCCGGACCTGTGGCGATTACGCGCAAGCGGAAATCAACGTCGATATAATCGCCTACCTCAGGACCATCTGTGCTGCCTGTTTCCGCTAAGGTTACGTTTAAGCGGAAGATGTCGTTACCATCAGCTTCCAGCACAATAATAAACGGACCGTGGTTAATGGCAATGTCGCTTACCGCGTTTTCGGTTATGCCGTTGAAGGTGGAGCTTAGCAAATCTAGTTGAATATTCTCGTTGGTTATGACTACATACCCGCCGTGGGCGTACACGTTTTCAAACACGTCGCCCAGGAAGGGGATGGACGCGCCACCGCTTTCGCCGTCCGCGCCACGCGCTACGTAAAATGCCTCATATTGTGGCGAAGGCGCGGTGGGTGCTAAGCCTACAAACCGTTCGGGGAAGCGTAGCGTAAGGCTAACGGGTTCGCCGTCGGCTACCATCATGTATGCGTATTCGGTGGCCACGGTAATTGCGGTTACGCCTACGCCACGCCGTGTATAACGCAAGCGCAAGGTGTAGGTTAAATTGGTTGTGCCGTCGCCGATGTTTACCTCGCGGATGGTAATACGCTCGTTATCCACTACGATATATTCCGCAGGAACGGGAACGCCCATACGGTATACCGAACCGTCCACAAGTTCAAAACCTTCGCCCATTGTGATGTTGATAAGCCCTACCGTTGACAGGGTTTGCGTATCATGAATGCCCAGCACAATTTCAAATTCATTGTCAGGCAGTATGCCAATGCGGGGCGAAACTTCCTTAGAAAGGATAAGCGGGTTAATGAACACAAAGTTATGGGTGGGGTCGCAAGCGTTTTGGTGTGTTACGCGGTGGTTGGGGTTAAATTGGGCATTTAACACCGTAAAGTTGGTGGCAGCGCGGGTGCCGTCGGGTGCGGTAAACACGTTGGCTTCTGCAAAGCGGACAACGCCCTGCGTACGGAAGAAGTGTTCATCCGTTGGCAATTCCACGGCGGCACGCATGGTTTCGCGTACATCTACGTCAAATACCACACGCAATTCATCGTTTTGGTGTAACAGTGTACCTGCGGGTAATTGCACAGACAATGTGCGCCCATGGTCTACGCGCTCGTCTATAAATATGCCTGCGCTTTGGATGGGTACATTTACGCCGTTAATGGTTACACGTAGGTTGCCTCGGCTGGGGTCGCCCACGCCAAATGTACCTACAAAGTCGTTGGCAAAGTTTAAGTACGCATCGAAGGGGTAAAGCATATTTTCTATTACAATATTGCTTGCGCTAATTGCGCCTAAGTTTACGGCGGTGTGTTCGATAGACAACCGCGTACCCGGGGTAACAAAGTCGGCAACATTGTTGGTTGTACCCCCGTCGTTGCGGTGCAGTACGCGCGTGTTCATGGTAAGGAACGCTTGTGACAGGAAGTTAATGCTGTCAATAAAGTTACCATTAGACGGCGTAGCATGGCGGGACTGGAACGCAAATTCCGTACGGCCTTGCCCTTCGGGTACGGTATACGTGCCGTAGAAGTGCCGCCAGCCATTCTCCACACCCCAGAAACCGATAACATTGTTACGGGCATAATTTAACCAAGTCCACGAACCGTTTAGGAATGTATCTAACGTAATGCCCGTTATGGGAACGCGGGTATTGGTTGGGGTTACGCCCTGTGCGACTGTACCTATCGTAATGTTGGACGGTGCCCAGAAGGAAATGCCAAACCCTTCGCGGGGTTGCCCATTACCTTGCGCGTTATTGCTCGTTTCACCAATCCACAGGTCAAACAATACAATATTTGACCAAGCAGCATTATTAGGGATGGTTTGTACTCGTTCGGGGTTTGCCGAGCCGCGTAATAAATGGTAGGGCTGTACATAGGATTTGCCTTGGTGGAAGCTTAAATCCAATGGCACCGTACTTCCTTGGAATGTGATATTGGCATAACGTACCGAATGCCATGCGTTAGTATTCCATACGAGGTGTGAACGCTGTCCAAATGCTGTCCCAGCTCCCGCAGAAGCGCGGGGTGAAATGATGGGACGTATCATGGTCATTTGTGCATCCCGTGCGGCAAGTTGTGTTGCATTGGTTACCACACGAGGGGCGTCGTCATCCAGCCCCGTTAAGAAAAAGTCCATACGGTTTGCGCTGTTATTACCTAAAGATGTGTGGTATATCGAATACAGGAATGTTGACCCTGCTTCCGTGGGTAATACTTGATATAGCGTACCCGGTACGCGGGCGTTAAGCTCGGCATAACGGAATGAGTTTAAGTCAACAGGACGGTGGTTACCACCTATTGCGTCATTAGGTGCCGGTGCAATACGCCCAAAGCGGTCACGGTGGGCTTGGTTAACAAGGGTTGACATGGGACGTTGGAACTCAATTAGTTCCCATTGGAATGCGCGAGTTTGCACACGGTTTAATACGCCACCTAACCAGCGACCTTCGGCATTAAGTGAACCTCCGTAAATATTCGCGGCATTGTCAACCGCAGTGAGTGCAGCCGCATCAAATACACCGGGGCGCGTATACCACCCGGGCACATAGTCCATATGGATATAAGCCCAATGGTCGCGGCTGTGGTTTACGCGAATCGGGTCATTCGGCCTATGGGCGGGGGGTGCAAACGCCCAGTCAAAGTTCCCGTTAATAAAGTTTGGCACAATGCCCACGTCGGAAGCGGGGCGGTGTTGCGCCCAGTTATCACGGTCTACTTGCCCTTCTGCACCCGCGCTATCGGTTACGGGCCATTGGTCGGGCGTTTCAAAGCCACGCACCATGGGATACGGGTATGCGCCCACAGGGCGGTACCACGCACCAAAGTTAACGGCGTTGTTGGTTATCATATTTAACCATTCAATATTAAAGAAGCGTGTTTCTAACCCACGGCCTTGGCCTACCCGTTGCCCCCCAAAGCCTTGGGGCAATGTGTAGGTATTGTAAGGCGAATCCCAAGTAACGCTGAAGGGGTTTCCGCGGTAATAATTTAACGAATATATCGCACCCGCTAGGAAGAAGTTGGTTTCCAGCTGGCCGTTACGTGCGCCAAGGGGTGCGGGACCAACCACGGTATTTGCGGGCGTACCATGCCCAATAATGGGGAAGATGAAGGTCGTTTCATTGGCTGTGCCTGCATTTTCAATGAAATAAGGCGCAGGGGCAATATAGAATGCCCTTGTTACTTCTACGCGGCGTTCGGCGCGGTCGTTATACCCTACAATACCGCCCACATGCGCGGTTACTGCGCCACGCGTGGGGTGTATTTGCCCAATATTGGGGGAAAACACGGGAGGCACAAAGTCTGGCGCGCTCGGGTCTGCCATGGATATGAAATAAACATCGCGCACAATACTTGGGCGGTCGGGTGTGGCTGTTCCGTTTCTGCCTACGATACCGCCCGTACCGCCATGCCATAAAGCGCGTGTGTCGGTTGGTGGTAGGAAGTACCAGCCGTGGCTCCAAATGGTGGAGTTGACTACACCACTGCGTTCAATCAAACCGCCCCAGTCGTTATTGCCCACAATACCGCCAAAGTTGGTAGATTGCGGAGCAATGCCTTCGCGGGGGGCTATGGTTGTATTTATTACCCGCGCATAGGAAATATGGGTATATACCCCGCGGGACTGTCCTGCACGTATCAAGCCCACAATACCGCCAACGTCTCTACGGCCTGTAATGGTGGTGTTTTCTACCGTGTTGCGGTGTATCTGGTAGGAAGCGGGCAAATGGCCGTTGGCTACGGCACGAGCATCCCCCAAGATACCGCCTACATGGTGCATACCGTCTATCACTGCACCACGTACAATATTGTCGGAAATATTTATTTCCCAACCGCTTTGCCCTGTAGCGTTATTCGCCTTGCCGGCTAAAATACCGCCAATATTGTCAGGCCCTGCGGGTGTGGTTATGGAACGTCTATTTGTGCTGGTGCTGAGAATGCGCGTAGGTGCATATCCGCTGGCGGGTGTACCCGCGAATACAATGTCGGCATCTCTATACACACGTACCGCTGTTTGTGCTGTGCCTGCCGTTACCACAATATTAGTGCCTGTGATGATTTCCACTTGGGCAAAAACCGTGTTTGGCGGGGCTACATCTACCCGATTGCCTGTAATGTTAATTTGCTGGTTACTTTCTACACGGGTTTCGCTCACAATACCGCCTACATGTTGGTCACCGCGAATGGTGGTACCCAGCACGGTATTGTTCGTTACCTGCCCGCGCCCTAGGTTATAACCCGCGATACCCCCCGCACGGCTACCTAAAGCATCAAACCTTGTAGAAGTAGCGTTACTTAACACATCAGACCCGGTGACGGTGTTAGCCGTTACTAATCCTGCATTTACGCCCACTACACCGCCTGCACGTCCGCCATTGGCGCGTACGGCTACGGCTTCTACTGCATTATGTGAAATGATAGAAGTATTTGTGGTATCACCTACTACGCCACCTACATGGGCATTACCAATAATAATGCTTGGTGTAATGACCGTGCCTTCGCGCAAAAATGTAATAGTATTGTCTTGTACAACACCTCGATTGCGTCCTACAACGCCACCCACTTGGTCACCTGTGCCTATAATAGTGATGGCGTACACGGTGTTATCATAAATACTGCCTTGGGCGCGGCGATTGTAGCCTACAATGCCGCCCAGCTCGCTAAAGCCGTTAATGGTGGTGGAAATAACGGTATTGTCTGCTATCCAACCCCGATGGTTGTTCCCTGCAATGCCACCCATACGTTGCGGTGCAAGGTCGGCAGGTAATGACATGTTACCACGAATGGTTGCGCCAATAACCGTGTTGCCTCTAATGGGGTGCTGTGCCTCTGCCAGCGTGTTGGGTCCATCGGTATTCGCAAAACCTACAATACCGCCAATTTGGGTGCTACGGGCAGAGTTGGGGTTGCCAATATATACACCAATGGTAGTACCGTTTTCTTGATTTATATAAGGGCGAACCGTGTTGTTAATGATTGCACCGCTGTTTTGCCCTACAATACCGCCTATGCGGGCGTTTGCCGGTCTGGGGGGAGGTGGTGGAAGCGGGTTGCCGTCATCGTCTACTTCTTCTTCATCGTCTTGTTCAAGGGGGCGTTGTTCGCTATCCAGCAGTGTTATACCCTTTACTTGGTTGTTGTAAAGCAAGCCGTCACGGTTGCGCCCTACAATACCGCCAATTGTATTTCTACCCTGTATGTGTGCATTTATCAGCATTATGTTTTGCAACACACCACCGTTTAAATGGTCAAACAAACCTGCGTTAGGATTATTGGGTGAGTTTATGACTAGGTTATGAATGGCATAATTACCGCCATCAAAGTTACCGTTAAATTGGTTAGCGGTAGTGCCGCCCCCACGTACAACAGCAACACGCTGTGCAGAACTTGACCTATCGTTAAGCACAAAGCGCGCACCTTCGTGGAAGCCCGTTTCAGGTCCGTCGGCAATATAATAATTACCACTTTGCATAACCATGTCACGGGTTTGTCTAAAATATAAACCGTAGTTGCGCACATGATTTACATTATTTAACTGCCATGGGGTGCGTACTTCGAAGGGATTATATTCACTGCCTGCGTTATCTATCATGTTTTGGGTGTAAAGCGCGTTGGCAAAGAAGGGGTGTATCGCACCCAATGTACCCAACGCACGCCCTGCGCTAATGGTGAGTGGCGCATCGGGGCGCGTTGCATTCCACGTAGCCCCAGAGGGGACATTGCGTGTAATGTCGCGGTCAAAATCTGTCCCCGCCGTATATGCCCAATATAAATCGGACAAGGGTAAAAACATAAGCAATGCATCTTGCGGGAAGTAAGGGTTAAGCGTATGGGCGGGTATAAAATTGTTTATGTTAATTCTTATGCCAATCCACGGGGCATCGTCCTCTTGTCGCCCAAAATAGACATAGTCGGGCAGAGGTATTTCGTCGTTTTCCACGATTATTACATAACCCGCACGTAACACGGGCTTGTCGTTAATCAATAATAATTCTGCGGGGATATCGTCATACTCGTCTGCAAATTCCACGCCAATGGTTGCAAACGCGTCTTTTCCAAAGGGGTTGGAAACGTGCAACCGCTCGTAGTCCCCATGCATATACACTTCAAAGTAGAAGAAGTTAAGGATGGATAAATCATCGTCCATAACAATCGGCCATGGGAAATTTTCCAACGAAAGGTCAATACCCGCAAACCCGTTGTTTGCAAAACTAAACATGGGATAGGGGAAGTAAGGGTTGGTAAGGTCGGTGGGGTCGGCTACAGTAAATACCAAATCCCATCCCGTTATATTTATGTCTTGTACCAAGCGCGTAGGAATAGAAGTGGCGGGCAAATCGCTCCCATCGCCATAATATTCGTTATACGAAAGTAAATAGTAATCGCCATACGGGCGTATACCCTTACCCGACAAGAAATAAATTTCGTTCATGGTTACATCGTCGTAATACCAGTCCCCTGCAATCAGGTATATATAGCCGTCATATTCGGGTGCAAGCGCCAGCAAAAGAATGCGCTCCAATGCCGTGCCTCTATGCACGCCCACAATGCCCCCGCGTGTACCGTTGCCCATTACATGGGACCTGTTTGAAGCGGACATAAACAACGCATCGGTAAGAATGCCATTGTTAATGCCTGCAATACCGCCTGCCGTTTCGTCCCCTGTAATCATGCCGTTGTGGATATTTAATACATTGGGGTTGGGGTTGTCGCTTAGGTTTTCATACCGCAGGAAAATACGTTGTATTGTGCCTTCGTTAATACCCGCTACGCCCCCTGCGTTGTGTACGGCGGTAACCGAGATATTTTTCATCAACATATCTCGGATAATGCCGTAATTGATACCCGCTACAGCGCCTGCATTGTAATGGGCATTTACGCTAATATTCTCTAACGCGATATTTTGCACGGTTGCGGAGGTGTGCAACTGGGCAAACAAACCGCCATTGGGTGCGCCGGCAACGGTTACATTATTTATGCGGTTGTGTAAACCGTTATACGTTCCGCCAAATACACCGTCTACAACTGCGCCACCGCCTGTAAAGCCCGAACCCGAACCCGTGTCTGTGATAAAGTCCATATCCCGCGTTTGGCGGAAGGACGTACCCACAAACGCAGGAGTAGCGTCGGCGGGGGTAAATGTCCAGCCCCTGCTTTCTAGGAATTCAATTACGGCGGGGTCTAACCCTGTGGCGGGTAGCGTGGGAGGTAATGCGTACAAAATGCCTGTTGTGGGAATGTCCACATTATGGTTACGGCTGTAAATAAGCCCGTTAAAGTGCGTAACGCCGGGCATAACAAGCTGGGTGCGCCCCGCAAGGGAATAGAACACACCCCCCATGTTGGCACTGCCCGTTAACGTGAGGTGAATATAATTTGTGGTAAAGAACTGGGGTATCATACCCGCGTTCCAACCGCTTGCCGTAATATTGCCCGTAATACCGCTGGACGATTGGCTATAGAACAGCGCATTCATGCTTACATTGCCGGTGTTGGGCGCGCTTTCAAAACGGAACGCCGACCCGTGGTAATGCGCGACGTGGCTATTTGCAATTGTCATTCCGCTGGAAACATGCACATCCAAGCCCGACTGCGCCATAGAGAAAATATACGACCCGCGTGTAACAAACGCATCGGCGGTTGTACCCAGCGTAAGCCGCCCGCTGGTGGTGGCATAAATGTTAATGCCCGTAAAATCGCCCACCAAGGTAATGTTTGCATCGCCCGAAATTACAAGGCGATTTGTATTCGCCGGCGGGTGTACTACACGTGTGCCCGTTGAAATGGTATACACATTTGTACCCACGGAAGCCGCACTGCGTATGTCCGTTACCCGCGAAGCGATGGGGACATCGGGCGTGGGGAGCGGAGGGGACGTTTCGTTCACGCCTATCCCAATGGGAAGCCCACCAATAATCGTTGTACCCCAGTTTACATTTTGCCAAATTGTACCCAAATCGGCAAAGCTGGGTGTGCCGTAAAAATCGGGAGGCATAACGCCACCGCCACCACCGCCGCTGCCAATGTTTTGCATTTGCCATGGCGTGCGAATGGAGAAATCATTGCTTACCTCGCCGCTATCGTACAGGCGGTTGGTTTGCGCAAATAAGGGGTTGATAAAACCAAATACATCGGCTTCCGTATCTTCCCGCTCGGGATACACCCGTGGGAATACCCGCAGGGATGAAATGCGTGGCGCAGTGCTGTGTATGCCCACCATTTCGGTTAAAGGAATGCGCACGGCAAAATAGCCGCCTGTGCCGATTGGGATTTGCCGCCCATCGGCATAAGCGCCCTCTAATGCGGCATCCAATAACGCCAGCTCGCGCCATTCCCCCGCTTCCGTACGCACATGCAGGATTAAATCATCCCTGCCTTGGGCTTCGGGCGGCAGTACCACCATGAATCCTGCTTCGGCTACGGGAATGTCGTTACGTAATGTGTTCGTACCATCGGCACCACTGCGGTAGAAGCCGAAGGTATCGTCGTCATATAATTCAAAATACAAAAGGTCAGCGACGTAAATCCCGTCCAAGGGTGCCACAATAGGCCAGTTGGGGTATGCAATCAACCCCGAAGCAGGTCCTGTAAGCCATGCCGTAAACGCGGGGTAAGGGAAGAATGGGTTATCAAGACGTACCGCGTCATAATCGGTAATGAGGGAGGGTGTCCACCCATCCCAGCCATCCGTGGCGACAATACGGCGCACTTCGTTGGTACATGCAGGGGTGCCTACATTGTTAAACGGGGGTTGCGGGTTGTATAAACCGTCTATATACACGTCCATTGCGGGGCGTAATCCCTGCCCATGCAGGAAAAGTAAAGTATCGTTAATCGCATCGGTTGGCCAATCATCATTTACATAGTAGCCCACAATGGGGTGCAAAATGTCGTTGTTAGAAGGCGCAACGGCGAGCATTAATATACGCTCAATTTGCCCGTATTGTGCGTTGTAACCCACAATACCGCCCGTGCGCTCGGTTGAGCCATTTACATGTGTATCTTCATTGGGTGAAATAAACATAGAATCGCGTACTGTGCCGTAGTTTTCACCTGCTAAACCGCCCATGGTACTACCTGTAATGGTAGATGCGTTGTCCAATTCGTAACGCACACTTGCGCCCACAACTTCGCCGAGTTCGGCATTTGTACCTACAATACCGCCCGCTATTGTGCCGCTAATGATGGGGTTCATTATCGTTACATTTGTTATATGCCCTTCCGACATACCCGCAACCGCACCTGCTGCATCGCCCGAAATGTTGGGCGAGTGTAAAACAAGGTCGCGTACCGTTGCACTGTGAAGCAAATTGCCGAACAGACCCGCATTTTGCGAAGGTGCGCTCACGTTCAAGCCCGTGATTGCGTTGTTACGCCCGTCTAACGTACCGCTAAAGTTAGCAATGGGTATAAAAGGGGTGACGTTAGAACGTGCGTTATCCACAAGATGGATATCGTTCATTACATTAAATGTGAAATTGGCGGCACTCGCGCCGTTAATCGCGTGGCGTACATTGTGCAAATGCCGCGCCGATGTAATGGTAAAATTACCGCCGCTTGAACCATTAAAAGAAAAGAACGGATGCCGCGGATTTGAAGTAGTTGTTGTTCCCATGGCACTAACGCCCACCGTAATGAGTGCATTGGTATTTACATTAAAACGAGAAATGCTTAGCGGGTTATTTTCTACGCCTGTTACATAGTCGAGTATCCAAACCACGTGGGTATCTTCTTCCCAGCCCAGCGGGTCACCCAAACGGAACGCACCTGCCGAAGAGAGTGAATTAAGCGAAAAAGTACCTTGTTGCATCCCATTAATAGAAACCGTAAAGGGCATAGCACCTGCCACCGCTGCTAATTCACCGGGAATAATTATATTAGCAAACAAAATATTATTGCGGTTGTTTGCGTTTACAGGATACCAGCCCATAGGCGCATAAAAAGCATCATCGTGGCTGTCAAATAATCTAATTTGAAGCAGTTCAATCGGCGGAACATGCACCAAGCTTTGCGTATAACCCACGCCGTAAAAACCCTGCCTACGGGTGGGTGCATGGACTGTGTCGTAACCGGCGTAACCCTCGCGGCTCATACCGCGTATGCCTGATATATCGTTTTCGGAGTCATCACCCAAATACCCTAAGTTACTTACACGGTCGCTATAAAAAACAGACAAAACAACACCTGTTACAATATTAAATTCAATTGCAATGGCGTGGTCAAAAATTTCTTGATAAGTGAGTATGTCAGAAAGTAATTCAACCACAGGGTGCGTGCGGTCATGTTCTTCGGGGTTATAAATAAGTGCAAAAACATTGCCGCGGTAATTGCGGTCGTCCTCATTGTTGGAATCGTTCCATCCATCTACTTCACCAAGCACATGCAATAACGGGTGTAATTCGCTTGCCGCCCGTGCCACAAAGCTGGTGGGGTCGCCTTCATTGTTCAACCGCCCCATTACCCGCATTTCTGTCAACCGATTTTGCGCGGCTAAGTACACGGTACGTGCCACCGCCATGCGGTTCATTTGCCGTCCCGTTTCCACAAACGAAAGTAGCGCCGGGGTTGCCGCCGCCGCCAATATGCCAATAATCACAAGTACAACAATAACCTCGGTTAAGGTGAAGCCCTTGCGCAAAAATTTTTTCATCACATTTCCCCCCACCAATTTACACATCCAAATCCTGCATCATAATTACTTCTAAAATAATGTTAAAGCGTTCCAGTACGCGGGGTTCGTTGCCTTCCGGCTCGCGCATGCTAAAGGAGAAGCGCGTAACGCGCAGGTATTCGGTATTTTCAATGGTATCTAAGAAGCGTTTTACATCTGCGTAACGCCCAGAGAGGGTTTTGGTTGCCGTCATTACAAGAAAGGCGTCCCACTCTGCGGGCTGTACGGGCGGGGTAATGCGCTGGCTTAGTACGTCTAGGTTGTGTGAAAGGCAAAGTAGCGTAAGCATACGGCTAATTTCGCCTACGTGGTCTTCGTTTAAAAAGCGTTCCCGCGCTGCGTAAAATTCGTCTATGGCGCGTGCATGGTTGTCGCGTATTATGTTAGTGCGGGCAAGCAGCATTTGGAATTGCATCATGTCCAGCGAAAGGGCGTTATAGCGGTCGGTTTCGTCTTGTACGCGGTTAAACAGGGGAATAATCACGTAAACAATCATTAACGCGGAAAAGCCAATAACGGTCATTAAAAGTAATAACCGTTTCTCGCGTTTGGTAAAGCCCTTTTTTTGCTCATTGGTCTGCATATTCATCCTCCCCAATTGCGAGGTAAATATCAATGCTAAAATTGTACATATCGTCTGCCCCGATGTTATAGCCCGTAAAAATTACCTGCTCTGCAAGCTCCATGAAATATAGGATTTGTATATAGTCGAAGGCAAGACGCGCGTCCCGCGTTGCGGCGCTAACGCGTACAACCCCCGTCACTTCATTAAAATCAAAGGTGCTGATATACACATCCATTCCATGGCCAAAAAGAATCCGCTCTACCATGTGGCTTGCCGCGGTGGGCATGGTGCTTTCCCAGCTTAAGCGGTTGTTAAATTGCACGGCAATGCGTTCGATGTGTGACGTTTCTTGTATTAAGCCGTTTAATTCTGCCCGTGCGTCTACCGAGCTTGGGGAAAATAAAAAGGAATTTATGTTGTCAACACGCTCTTGTATCCCGCGCAAATCCCACCATAGCCAGCCTGCAATGCCAATTAAAATTACGGCATATACCGCAAAGGCGGGTATCCAATACCGCTTGGGCTTTTTGCTTTTAATGAAGCGGTCAAGCTCGCGCCGCGCTTCCACAAGGTCTACCGCGCCTTGCCCAAACCGAATATTTAAATACGCAAAATGCGCCGCGGGGGGTATCGGCGTTTCCGATTGAAACGCCATAGGCACAACGCGAATACCCTCGTGGGTATTCATGCCCTCCAGCATATTTACATCTGCCGTTGTAAGCCCAATATAAAAGCTTTGCGAAATTTCGGGGTGCTTTTGCGACTGGGCAAACTGGTTTAGGTTACTCAAGTTTTCAATAATTTGTTTTAAAATCTGCTCTTTTTCATCGCCGTACAGGCGTGTGCGCTGTAGCATAATATTATTGCCCTGCACAAACACGGCGGAAAGCATGGTTGTGCCGTCCAGCACGTTTAACACAATGGTTTGCTCCTGTAACGCCTTGGTGCTGCTCACCAGCGAGTGCAACAGCTCCGCACCCACCCGTATAGAGGTAAGCTTTATCCCCGCCGCTTTAAAGGTTTCGATATAGCTGTCCACCTGTGCCTTGCCTACGCCGCAGCCCAAAATTGTGCCGTCGCTCAGCTTGCGGTAGCCGCATACCAATTCGTTTGTATCGCTAATCGAATCTACAAAATCGTCGCGCACGCGCTGTAGGTACTGCTTGTGGCTTAGGCGCGGGGTGGCGAGTTTGCGCGTTAAAATGCTGCTGCCGTCCACAACCAAGGATACCCCCGCCTTAAACAGCTTGGGGTGCTCTTGCTTCATATTGGTCAAGCATTCGGACAGGAACGTCCCGTCCATAATGGTGCCGTTAAACATCGTCCCCTCGGGAATGGGGTACGTGGCAACCTGCTTCACATTTTTGCCTGCATAGCCAATCACTTGAATATGCTCGGCAGAGATATACACAGAACTTTTCATAAATGGCTCCCTCGGTTAGAAGGTTTCGTATAGTGATGCCATGGGTAACATTACCGACAGCAAAACAATCATAATTAAACCGCCCAGTACGACTATCATCACAGGTTCGGTTAGGGCTACCAGCGCACCTGTGGCTTCTTCGGCTTCGTATTCAAACGAGTCGGCGGTAGAAATAAGCATATCGTCCAGCCGCCCTGCCTCCTCGCCAATCATAATGGTGTTGGCAAGCTTGTTGTCAAAGCCGTCTATTTTGCGCACCGCTACAGAGAGCAATTCCCCGTTGCGCACATCCTTTACCAGCTCTTTAAACTGGAATTCGATGTAGGTGTTCATAACAATGGTGCCTGTAATTTCCAGCGCACGTATCATGGAAACACCGCTGGAATACAGCGACGACAGCGTACGCGAAAAACGTGCCGTATAAATAATTTTTAGCAGCTTGCCAATGACGGGCATTTTTAGTTTTGCCTTATCCACCGCCAGCCGTATTTTAAAGTGGGAGAGCAAAAATTGCACAAATACGATAATCACCATAACAATTACCGCAATTAACCACCAGTAATTCATTAGTATGTTACTAAACGCAATAACAATGCGCGTAATTAACGGAATTTCAAAATCCGCAAGCATATCAAAGAAGTTGGGCAATACCACAAGGAAAATAATAAGTACTACGGCAATGGTAATAAAGGCGAGGATTTTGGGGTAGCGCATTGCGCTAACAATTTTGCCGTTAAGTCTATGTTCTTTTTCGTAATGCAGAGACATGCGGTTCATTACATTTTCCAGCTTGCCGCTGGTTTCGCCCGACGATACCATGTTAATGAGCAGTAACGGGAATGCATTGCCATGCACACGCATTGCGTCGGAAAGTGCCGTGCCTTGCTGTACGTCCTTATGCAGCTTTGTATAAATGGCTTTTAGCTTGGGTGCGTTGCTGTCGCGGTCTTTTACAATTTCCATTGCGCGTACTACGGTAATGCCGCTGCCCATCATGCTTGCCAGTTGGCGGCAAAGCTCCGAAACTTCGTTGGCTTTTAAACGGTAGGCGGCGCGTTTTTCGTCCAAGGCTTTAAACTTGGTGGGGAACAACTCGCGGCTGTGCATCTGCTTGCGAAAATCGTCCTCGTCGCGGGCGTCTAATGTGCCCATTACTTTTTTATTTTCCACGTCCAGCGCGCTAAACTTATACCTTGGCATGAATAGCCCCCGTTAGATAAATATAAAGCTTATATACCATTCCACAATTTGCGTACCATACAGCAGTGCAACAAACACGCCACTACACAGCGCAGGCGCAAACGCCATTTGCCGCTTGCGAATGCTCTGCCCCCGTACTACTAAGGAAAAAATCCAAACGCCGGCAAGCAACAACGCGATAAAAAGCGCCAAAACTGTATTTTGCCACCCAAGCAGAAAACCGCACACCGCCATGAGCTTAATGTCTCCGCCGCCCATTGCGCCCTCTTTTACCAGCGCAATGCCCAGCATGGGAAGGCTAACTGCCAAAAAACCAATCCCCCGTGATAAAAGCGTAATGTGGGGCTGCAATAAAAACGCAAGCCATCCAAGGGGAATTAATGCAATAACCAATGTATCGGGAATTTCTCGTATGTCATAATCAATAACGCCGATTAAGAGCAGCACACCCAATACCGCCGCCGATAAGGGGAACATCCACGTAATACCATAACGGAAATATATAAGCACCAATCCAAAAATAATAATGGCAAAAACGGCTACCGCGCGGAGCGTTTTATTTGTTTCATGCGCTCCATTCATAACAGTGCAATGTCAATATCGCTGGCTACGGTTGCCTCCCCCCGCGCTTCACTGCCGAACAGGTAAATGCAGCGTATCTTAGGGTCATACACCCCCTGCGAAATATGGGTAACAATTTGCTGCGTAATAGGGCGAAGCGTTTTGGTTTTCGCGGGCTTCATACTTGCTTTTCCATTTTTACATCAACAGGAATGGGCATACCATTTGCCGGACGCGGTATTTTTGTAAAGTCATATTGGCGTACTTCGTTATAGCCTTCATGCTCAATAATTACGGTATAGCCTTCCTTAAACTTGCCTGCAAAAGGATTTTTGCGACCCTTTGAAAAATCGGTAATTTCGGGAATGTCGCTCAAATCAATGCCTTCGCTATTAATTGCCATTATGCACCTCCGTACAATTGCTGTTCGGCTTTTGTTGCCTTGCGCGCAGAAATAATGCGAATATATCTGTCGCCATTGCGGTAGCAGTGGCACACCATAAGCATACGCGGTTTATCGCTCATGCCTATTACAATAAATCGTTCTTCATTGTGTGAATGTATCTCGTCATCAAAGTAAATAGCGTTGTCATCATCAAATACAGTAGATGCTTCTTCAAAGGTTATGCGATGCTTATCAATGTTTGTAATGTACTTATTTGCGTCCCATATAAATTTGTCATTATGCATAAATACATCAATCCCTTACTCCCCTGCAAACTTGTGACATTTTCTTAGGTTTTGTCAAAACATATGTTATATACTGCGTGCAAGCCAAGAGGCACACGCCTAACTCCTGCACGTTTACCCCGTGGCTATTGCAAAGACCCGGCGCTGGCGCAAACGGATAAAGGAATGCCCCCCTCGAGGCTTATCTTGGGTAAAATGTTATAAAAAGTGTTAAAGTCACGCTTGTGCCGTATCAGTATGCGCGCAACGGTGTGGGTGTCGGCTTGTTACTTTCACTTTTTACGGCGTTTGCCCCACTGCATTACACGAGCGTTTTACTGTACAGCGTGTGGTGCATATATAAAATTACAACCAAATATCGAAACAAATGGGATACCGTACGGGTTTGTGGGGTAGCCTGTTTAACCTAGCCTCGTGTTATTTTATTGCACGGGGTTTTGTTTGTGTGATTGTGTTTAAAATATTAAAACTTATAATTGACCCCGCTTTGTTTCATAATTGTATTGGCAATGTGTCGAGATTTTATTTTGCCATCTACAGGGAAATTCTTGTTTTTAATAGGGCTGTGCCAAATATCGTGGTCGCCTTTACCCCTACGTACAAAGGTGCATCCATTTTGCTGTAGAACCTTGCGTACAGCATTTTCGTAACTTGCCATTAGGCAACATTTTCCCAATGGGTGGTTTTAAAGCATAGGCGTATATTGTCAATGGCTTTTCCATTTAGTGTAAGAATTTCGGGGGTAGCAATTTTTACACGAGTAACCAGCGAATCGAAGGAGTTGCTTTCCAAGGCTAGGGGAATTTCATCACAAATGGCGCACCATACGCCCGCCTCCGTATCCCATGTTATATCTATGTTGTAATTCATACTATCACACCTTATATATGCTTTATCAATTGCGCTTCATTTATAAACGAGTGGTTTCCAAAAGCCCGTCGTATTGAAGTTCGTTAATTAAGATACCCGTCTTACCACCTATTACATTTTTTATTGGTTTGCCTAATTCTTTAATAAACCAGCGAGTTGATTCCTGTATTTCCTGCGAAAATTCCTCGGGCGTTTGCGAAAGATGTCTTAATGAATTTTCGTCCCTAATTTTACGCAGGTCATTCATTACTTTGCTGGTTTGCATGATTCAATGACTACTCCTTTCGGTATGTATGTAACGCATGTAGGAAGAAAGAATGCCCAACCGAGGCGGGATGTGCCTCGGTTGGGGGGAGGATTAAGGTCTAGCGACTACAATGTCATCGATAAGTGTTGCAGGCGGTACAGCAGGAGGGTTTCCACCTACAAATCCAATTGTTGCGCCTGCACTTCTTCCACCTGTGATTCTACCTGCAACAACAACTTGACCTTGAAACCATAGCTCATACGTTCCTACACCAACATTGCCAGTTATTTGGTTTAATATTTGTTGTTGGGGACTAACTGTGGGATTTACAGTAGCTACGGGTACGCCACCTGATATCATGCCTGCAACAGACCCTGCCATCATAACTGTACGTAAGTCTGCTTCATCTGCCGAAATATTCGCCCGATTTATTACCCCCAAAATAGCGGGTGTAAGTGCTGCCACGAGTACTGCGATAATAACAATTACCACAATCAACTCTACCAGGGTGAAGCCTTTTTTCCTGTTTTTCAACAGATTTTTCATGCTCATTCTCCTTTTTTTCGTTGCCGGGTGCAAGCTCCTGCATTTGCACCGCGCAACATTTTTTATGTTATGCCTTTTGCTATTCCTCATAAATAGCTATTGTTGGCATTATTACCGTTAATTATGCACTTCTGCTAACTCATATAAGCTTACTCATGGGCTTGTAATTTATTTGCGTAATCGGCTAAGCACCGCCGCATTACTTTTTCGGGTTCTTCTCCGTTTTGCGCTGCTATATCCACAAAGACTTGATACACCTCGTTTTGTACAGGGACAACGACCTCCGTGACCAATTTGTCATAAAAGGGATTTATCGTAACGCCTCTAAAATCTTTTAAGCTGTACTCCGCTTTCATTCCTGCACACCGCCTGTGGTATATATTGTTATTTCTTTATTTGTTGCTTTCCTTGCCGATATTATTCGTATTATTTCTTCGTTTGCACCCCTGTAACTCAAATGATATATTATGCTTTGCTTTGTTAAGTTCGTTTTTATTTGGGTCCCACTCAAACCTCATTAGGGCTGCTCCTTGCAATATCAAAGTTATAACTCATACCGTGCCCGTAAATCTTTTGGAAGAAATGCGATACCCGTCATCAGCGACTTTTGCTGCATCGTATGCGGCATCTTCATCATTTTCGGCAATTATCGTGTCGATTTATCACCGCCGCATAGCAAAAGAATTATTTTGTTATCAATTTCACCAAATCCATTTCACATCATACTTTTGTATATTTTCATCACAGGTGAGAATAGCCATTCCTTCCGTAATTGCCGTGGCGATAATGATGCCGTCAAATGGGTCGCGGTGAAGCAGGGGTAGGTTTGTATAGCAATCAATAAATTTACGATTAATACTCATAAGACCAAGTCCGCATAGCGCAACTTCATCATAAATTTTTGATATGCCGTGGGGTAATGGCAGTTTTCCAATCCTATTTTTTACCGCAATTTCCCACAAGGAAACAATACTTATAAATTTTTTTGCTTCATTATCGTTAATGATTTTTTTAATGGTCGCAGGTAATTTATTATCTTCATACAGCATCCACAGGAACGCATGTGTATCAAACAAATAACGCATTAGTACATGTACTCCATCATATCGTCAAGCGGCTCATTAAAATCATCGGGGATTTTTGCCATACCGTTATATTTTCCAATAACAGGTTTTTTGCTCGGGTCGGGTTCAAATAAATATGTTTTTTCTAAAATAACAGGGTGTTTTTGTTTTGTCGTATCCCTTACTGCTAAAAATTCGGCATAATGAAATAAGTCCGCCTGTGATGCTTCGCTAAGGGTATCAATTATTTTTTTTGTTTGTTGTGCTACGGCACTCATACCCGCTGTACCTCTGCCATAAATTCTGCGCGGTTGTGTACCTTTTCCAGTGCGGCTTCCAGTTTAATTGTGCCGCTGCGTACAAGGTGGGCGAGGTAGTTGTCAAGGAGTACCATGCCTTGTTTTTGCGCGGTTTGGATGGTGGAGTTGAGTTGGTGGCATTTATTTTCGCGTATCAGGTTACACACTGCGTCTGTACCCAGCATAATTTCAAAGGCGGCGACACGCCCTTGCCCCGTAGCGCGGGGTACGAGGGTTTGGGTAATAACGCCCTTTAAAACGGCGGCGAGTTGGGTGCGGATTTGCTGCTGGTTATGAGGGGGGAACACGTCAATAATACGGTCTACGGTGCTTGCTGCGCCCGTTGTGTGCAAGGTCGAAAGCACAAGGTGCCCCGTTTCCGCAGCGGTTACGGCGGCGCTAATTGTCTCGTAGTCGCGCATTTCGCCGATAAGAATAACGTCGGGGTCCTCCCGCATGGCAGAGCGCAGGGCGTGGGCAAAGGAGGGTACGTCACTGCCTACATCGCGCTGGTGAATGAGGGCTTTTTTTTGTTGGTACACGTATTCCACGGGGTCTTCTGCCGTAAGGATATGACACGCGCGGTTTGTGTTAATGTAATCAATCATGGCGGCAAGGGTGGTGGATTTACCGCTACCCGTAGGACCTGTGACGAGAATTAGCCCGCGCGGTTCGTCCACCAGCTTGCGGATAGACTCGGGCAGGTTTAACTGTTCGAAAGTGGGCGTGGTTGCGTTAATAACGCGGATAACACAGGCAAGGGATTTTTGTTGGTGGAATATGTTCACGCGGTGGCGCAGGTTGCCGTCAATGGTGTACGACATGTCTACGTCCAGCCCTTTGTGAATGGCTTCGCGTTGGTCGTCATTAAGCATGGAAAGCAATAACGCCGTTTTCTCGTTAGGGGGAAGGGCAAATTCCGTCTCTTGCAGTGCGCCGTCTATACGGAAGATAGGATTGCGCAAAGCGGTAATATGAATGTCGGATGCTCTGCGTTCGCGCGCGGTGCGCATAAGGTCTGCCATTGTCATAAGAATGCTCCCCTGCATTAAAATGTGCATAGTTACCAGAGTACTATCGGCTTATTCTACAAAATACGTTAGCTTTAATAACTCATCTATGGTAGTTTTTTTCTCGTACACCAATTTTTTAAGGCTGGTTTGCAGGAATTTCATTTTATTTTCCGCCCGTACGTACTTATAAATTTCTTCCGTAGGCGCGCCGGAGGATATCATGGAGCGTATTTTAGGGTCTATGGTTAAAATTTCGTGGATAGAAACGCGCCCCTTATACCCCGTAGAGTTGCAGTTGTGGCAGCCCTTGCCGCGGATTAGGCTGGTAATGGGGTACGTATTGCCCATGATGCGCAGTTCATTTTCAGTGGGGGCGTATTCCTCGCTGCAAAATTGGCATACCTTTTTTACCAAGCGTTGCGCAACAACCCCCGCAAGGGAGTTGGCAAGCAGGTAGTCCTCTACGCCCATATCCACAAGACGCACAATAGAAGATACCGCGTCGTTGGTATGCAGTGAGCTTAATACCAAGTGACCCGTAAGCGCCGCGCGTACACCGATGGATGCCGTTTCCGCGTCACGGGTTTCACCGATTAATATAATATCGGGGTCTTGGCGCAAAATAGAGCGCAAAGCGCTTTCAAAGGTAAGCCCCGCCAGCGGGTTAATTTGCGTTTGGTTAATGCGGGCAAGGTTACGTTCTACCGGGTCTTCTACCGTAGAAATATTTACATTGCGCTTGGCGAGCATTTCCATAATCATGTACAGCGTAGTGGTTTTGCCGCTACCCGTAGGCCCTGTAAGATAGATAACGCCGTGGGGTACTTGCAGGATTTGCAGCATTTTTTCATAGTCGTCCTGCTCCATGCCAAAGGTGCCTGCATTGTCTAACGCGCCGCCCTGTCCCATAAAACGCATAACAATTTTTTCGCCAAACACGGTGGGCAGGCTGGAAACACGCACGTTAATATCAATGTCCTGCAGCTTGGCGCGGAAGTGACCGTCCTGTGGGGCACGTTTTTCCGCCACGTCCATCCCTGCTAATATTTTTATCCGCGCAACGATGGAATTATGCAAAGAAACGGAGAGGGTCAAGTAATCGACAATTAACCCGTCTACACGAATGCGGAATTGGGTTTGTTCTTCAAATGGCTCGATATGCACGTCGCTGGCGCCCGAGGTATGGGCTTTGTACAGGGTAGAGTTTAAAAGCGTAACGATGGGGGTATCGTCCGCCGTTTCCGATATATCAACATAGCCTAATGCGGCGGCGGAAATTGCCGTAGCGTTTGCCCCCGTCGCCGCTTTGCGTGTTTCAATTTCGGCATAGGATTCGCTGATTGCCTGCATAATTTCCGCGCGGTTGCAGACCTGTATTTCAATGGCTTTGCTGGTGATTAGCTTAATGTCTTCAATTGCGTAGTAGTCCAGCGGGTCGTTGATATTTACCACCAGTGCGCCCGGTTTTTCGGCAATGGCAATAAGGCAATGCTTGCTTGCAATTGCCTTGGGGATTTGTTTAACCGCTTCCAACTCAATAGGTGCGTCACGCATGGAAACATAGCGCACATTAAGTCGCCTGGAAAGGGCGGTATTTAATTTTACCTCGGTGATTACGTTAGATTCCAGCAACAATTCACCCAAGCGTTTTTTAACGCCAAGGGATTTGCCGTACTCAAACGCGGCTTGAATTTGCTCTTCGGTAACGTATCCTGCTTCCTTTAATACGTCGCCTAGCCTAATTTGTTGGGGCTGTGCGGGTGCGGACATGTGTGTACCCCCGTTGATTGTGGTTTAAATGATTAACGATTAATCGGTATAATTCCACCAGCTTTCCAGAGATTATGCGGTTAAAACAAGAATTTGTCAAGGATTTTAGCACGTGATATATTAGTAAAATCAAGATGTATTTACAGGGGTGTACGAAATGATAAAGCTAATCGCAACCGCCGCCTTCGGGTTAGAAGCGGTAGTAAAACGGGAGGTCACGCATTTAGGCTTTGCGGATATCACGTGTATTGACGGGCGGGTGGAGTTTTCGCCCAAAAACGGCGAGTCGTTAGAGCAAGCCATTGTGCGGGCAAATTTGTGGCTGCGTGCCGCCGACCGCGTGCTAATGAAGGTGAGTGAGTTTTCCGCCACTTCCTTTGATGCGTTGTTTGAGCAAGTGAAGCTGTGCCCCTGGGGCACGCTTATTCCCGCAGACGGGAAATTTACCGTTACCGCAAAATCGGTAAAATCGGGGCTTTTTAGCGTGCCCGATGTGCAAAAAATCGTGAAAAAAGCCGTGGTAGAGAAGATGAAAGAGAGGTATAACATTTCGTGGTTTGAAGAAACGGGCGCGGAATATACCATCCAATGCGCGTTGCTAAAGGATACGGCAACGCTAACCATAGACACAACGGGCGTTGGGCAGGGCTTGCACAAACGCGGCTACCGCGCCCGCGCAAACGACGCACCCATGAAAGAAACCATGGCGGCGGCGCTTATTGACCTTGCGCGGTATAACGGCAAGCAATGTTTTTTAGACCCCTGCTGCGGGTCGGGAACGCTCCCAATCGAGGCGGCGCTCATTGCGCGTAATATTGCGCCGGGGCTTTCTCGCAAATTTGCGTGCGAGGGCTGGGCGCAAATAGACCGCTCCGTATGGAAGGAAGCCCGCGCCTTTGCGTATTCCGCCATTAAAACAGAGGCGATGCCCCCCATTTTTGCCGCAGACAAAGACCCAACCGTGATAGAGCTTGCCAAAGCCAACGCCGAGCTGGCAGGGGTGGACGATTGCATCACCTTCGAAACCCGTCATGTCGCCGATACCGTTTTGCCCGCGGTCGCGGGCATAGCCCTTGTAAACCCGCCCTATGGGGAGCGCTTAGGGCAGGTAAAGGAAGCCGAGCGCCTGTACGGCGAGTTGGGTAAGGTTTTTAACCGCACACCATGGAAGGTGTATGTAATTACCCCCGATGAATTTTTTGAAAGCGCTTATAATAAAAAAGCCCGCGCAAAGCGCAAGCTTTTTAATGGAATGATAAAGGTGGATTTGTATCAGTATTTTTAATGCTACAGTTTAAAGTACCCCACCAACTGCCGCATAACCTCGGCTTGCGAGTTAAGTTCCTCGGAGGCGGCTGCCGTTTCTTCCGACACGGCAGAGTTGGATTGCACCACGCTTGAAATTTGCGCAAGCCCGATGGAAACCTGTTGAATCGAATCTGCCTGTTCCTTGGAAGAGCCGGAAATTTCGTCAATAATTTTTAGCACTTCGGTGGCGTTTTGTACGATAACCGCAAGGGATGCGCTGGTTTCGTTTGCAATTTCGCCCCCTGCGTCTACCCGCGCGTTGGAATGGTTAATTAGCTCGGTGCTTTCGGTTGCCGATTTTTGTGATTTGTTGGCAAGGTTGCGTACCTCGTCGGCAACTACGGCAAATCCGCGTCCATGCTCGCCCGCGCGCGCCGCCTCTACCGAAGCGTTAAGCGAAAGCAAATTGGTTTGGAACGAAATATCTTGGATAGATTGAATAATCTTTGAAATTTCGTTAGACGAATCTTTAATTTCGCTCATTGCGTTAAGCATTTGCCCCATGGATGCGCTGCCCGCGTTCGCATTTTCCGATGATTTGTGCGAAAGGCTGCTTGCTTCGTCGGCGCTTGCGGCATTCTTTTGCGTTTGCTGGTTAATAATGTCTATGCTTGCGTTAAGCTCTTCAATGCTGCTTGCCTGCTGCTGTGCGCCGTTTGCAAGGTCAATTGCGCTGGTAGAAATTTGCTTAGCACCCGTTAGCACCTGTTCAGACGCGGAGGAAATTTCCGACATGGTTTTATGCAGTGTAGACGAGATGTTGTTTAGCGAATCCTTTAGGCGGGTAAAGTCGCCCAAGTATTCGCGGTTAATGCGGCGGGTCAAATCGCCTTGGGCAACAGCCTCAAGGGTGGCCGAAACTTCCTCCATATAACCCGTTAGCGAGTCAAACATGCCGTTTACCGCATCTTTAATTGCCAAAAAGTCACCCGCGTAGCTGCCCGTAACCTTTGTGCTAAAGTCGCCCTTGCCCAACTTGCTCATAACGTCGCGTATCTCTACCAACGGGGCGTTTACGGCATCGGCAATGTTGTTTAGCCCTGTCATAACCTTTTTCCAGTCATTTTTGTATGCGGTATCATCAATGTGATAGGCAAGGTTGCCTTTTTGGGATGCGGCAACCACCATGCCGTTAATCTCTTGGCTTACGTTGTGCAGGTTAGCGCTTAATGCGTTTACGGTGTTTGGCATGGATTCCCATTGACCCGGCCAAGCAGCGGCGTCCATTTTTACCGTAAAGTCGCCTTCGCTTACCTTTGTCAGTTCATCCATCAATCCGTTAAGGTCCTCGGTATTGCGGTGCAGCAGCGTGTTTACGTTTTCAATAACTTCTTTGAAGGAGTTGCTGTAGCGCCCTGTGGGAATGCTGTGGCGCATATCGCCGACTACCATATATTCTTGGTATGCGTTGTCCAGGTCGGCTACAATGCTTTTTATCACGTCTACAAGGTCGAGCGCGTTTTGTGCAAGCAAGCCTGTTTCGTCATTGCTTTCTACGCGAATGTTTACGTTTAAGTTGCCCTGCGAAACCTCTTTAATTGCGCCAACTACGTTGGTAATGGGCTTTGTGATTAACCGCGTAATTACCAGCGCAACAACAATGCCCAGGACAAAAATAACCACGGCTACCCCGCCCAGCATAAGGGCGGCGGTTTGCGTTTCGCTGGAGTTGCGTTCCGCTTCATACTCTTTTACGCTAACGATGGAGTCGAATATTTTTTCAAAAGCGGTGTCAATAGTCTCGTCGGCCGCAAGGCTGTTATACACCCCCTGCACCGCAAGCTGGAAGTTGCCCGCCCGCGCCGCGTTTACAATGGGCGTTATATGCTGTGCCGTGTACGAGTCAATCATAGAAATAATTTCCCGTATTTCCGCATTGCGTTGAACCTGCATTTCGCGGCTCATATTTTGGTCGTTATCAACATTGTATAGGAATGCGCTCGTTGTTTCATCAAATGTGGTGCGCTGCGCTTGCATTTGCGCAAAGAATTTGTCAATCCCTTGTGCGTCGCCCGTGTGCAGGGCAATAAGCGCGACGTTGTGGCGCATGTCGGTAATTGCCATGTCAACTTCTTCCAATAAAATAAATCGAGCATAAGGACCGTCCAGCAAATCCTGATAATTGCGTGCCGTGCCTGTGAGCGATGTAACGGCATAAACCGAAAGCACCACCACCAACGCCAACAACATGCCAAACCCCACTGCCAGCTTTGCGCCAATGCGCAAGTTTTTGATAAAGCTCATTGTACCCACTCCTTATGTCGTTTGCCCAAAAGGGCATGATGCGCTACACGTTACTATATAAAACGATAAAATTCAACCCTTTATACGCTTTTGATTAAACCTCACCCTTGTGCTAGAATTTACGTTGAATGTAAATATGAAGCAGGAAGCGTGGCAAAAAACATGCAAAAAGCAAAAGTGTTAATGTCCGGCGTTGATATGACGACGGGCGCCCCATGGAAAAAACTGCTTGCCTTTACCATTCCCTTGCTTATTGGGAATTTGTTCCAGCAATTATACGGCTTGGTAGATGCAATTATGTTGGGCAACTGGGTAGGGGTGGAGGCGCTGGCGGCGGTAACTTCTACTTTGCCTATTTTCTTCCTTATTATGGTGTTTATGATGGGCGTTGCCATGGGCGCGGGGGTTATGGTTTCGCAGTATTTTGGCGCAAAAAAGCGGGAAGAGCTTTCCCGCACCATTGGTGTAAGCATTACGCTAACGGTCATTATGGGTATTTTTGTAGGCGGTCTTGGACCCTTGGGTACGCGCTGGCTCTTGGAAATATTGGACACCCCGGCGGAAATTGTAGACTACGCCGTTATCTACATAAATGTAATGCTGTGGGGCGTGTTAAGCATGGGCTTTTTTAACATGTTTAGCGGCGTGTTGCGCGGGGTGGGGGATGCGTTTTCGCCTTTGCTGTACCTTGTAGTTGCGTCACTTTTGAATATTGTGCTTAACGCTGTTTTTATACGCGTATTTGGCTGGGGCGTAACGGGCGTTGCCATTGGCACGGTTATTGCGCAGGGGCTGAGTGCCTTCCTATGCTTCCGCAGAATGCTGCAAATGAAGGATATCTTTGATATGAAGTGGTCGTACCTTATCCCGCAGAAGGATTTGGTACGCCAAATGCTGCGCTTAGGTGTACCCACGGGCGCGTCCCAAGCCGTTTTTGCCGTTGCTATGATAGTGGTGCAGCCGCTGGTGAATTATTTCGGCTTGCTGGTACTTGCCGCAAATAACATTGTTATGCGCATTGACGGGCTGGTAATGATGCCCAACTTCTCCTTCGGTAATGCAATGACGGTATACGCAGGGCAAAATATGGGCGCAGGCAAGCCCGACCGTGTGGCACAAGGCACAAAGCAATGTATTATGCTTGCGCTGGGCACGGCGTTTGTGCTGGTTATTATTATTCTCATTTTTGGGCGGCAGCTTGCGGGCTGGTTTACCGATATCCCCGAAGTGCTGGACATGTCGGCACGCTTCCTGCGTATTCTTGCCGTGGGGTATTTGGCGTTTTCTATCCAAATTGTTCTGTGGGGGACAATCCGCGGCGCGGGCGACGCAATGACGCCCATGTGGGCGGCAGTATTAAACACGGTACTTATACGCGTACCCACGGCATTTTTGTTTGTGCGCTGGTTAAATGCCCCGGAGGCACTCATCTATTCATTGCTTGTGGCGTGGATAACGCAAATGTTCTTCTCTGCCATTGCTTACCGAATTGGCAGATGGCGCAGCGCAGGGTTGGTGGGGGCACCGCCTCGCCGGGAGTAAAACGGCTTGCGTTAAGGGCAATGCCTCCGCATAGTTTGGCTGTAAATCGGGGTTTGAATTTATCAGCGTTTCAATTTGCGATGCCGCGTATTTTGCGCCGGGCGTATTTGGAAATTTTTCAATTACGGTGGCGTAAATGGCGTAGGCGGCGTCGTGTTTGTTTTGCGTATAATGCACCTCATGCCCAAGCTTATAAAGCGTTGCGCTGTTGAGTATTTTAAGGCTCACGGATTCTCCTTTGTCCAATCGGACAGCTAAACACCCCCGCAGGGAGAAATGCTCGTAACTCATTTCCCCTTTGCAGGCGTGCCGACAATAAATAAAGGCGTGTAAAGACGGCAAACGTTCTGCCATCACCTACACACCTTGTATAAGCGTACATACAATATGAAGCAACCCGCGCCGTGTATACCAACACAAAACCAAGCCCGCTCCGCGTTTTGATTTGTAATACACGCGAATCAATGCTAAACTTGCGTTTGCGTAGTGGCAGGCGTGTGCCTGTGTGTGCTAGGTGATGTCCGAAATCCCTACACTCACCGTGGGGTGCTGGAACACCTCACGGTCACTGCGATTTGCTGCGGGCGGATAGTAACACATTTTACCTAATATGTGCAAGTATGTCTAAAATTTGGCATTGCGGAAAAACGGCGCGTTTATTACGCGTTATTTTTTTACAGGAAATGCTTGACAAAACAATTTCATGGTGATATCATAATGATATCAAAATAAATGAGCGGCAATTTTGCAAAGTACAAAATTGCGCATAGGAGGCGGTTTTATGAACGACAAGACCATGAACGCGAGTGTAGCGGAAAAGGGCGTATGGCACATTGCGGGTATGCCTGTGTTAATTATTAACACATTGCTTACGCTGGGTGCTATTGCGGCGATTGTGCTTAGCTTCTTTTACGGCGCGGAGGGCAGTGTACATGTGCCTATGCTGGTGGGGGGCATTGTGTATTTGGCGTTGCCTATGTGGTTGCTGTACGGTGGGCTGTGTATTCTTCGGCCTCAGGAGGCTTATGTGCTTACCTTGTTTGGCAAGTACGCGGGTACGCTGCGCGGGCCGGGGTTTTTCTTTGTAAACCCCTTCACCAGCGCCTTTAAAAGCGATGTAGGGCAACCCAGCACGGGTTCGGCAAACATTGCAAGCACCAAGACGAAAACGACTTCGGATGAAATTTCTGCCGCTTTTGCAGAAGAGGCGAAGAAGAAGATTTCGTTAAAAACCAAGACCCTGAACAACGACAAGCAACGGATTAACGATTTGCTCGGAAACCCTGTGATTATCGACACCGTGGTGGTTTGGCGTATTGTTGACACGGCGAAGGCGATGTTTAATGTAGATAACTTCATAGAATTTTTGAGCATCCAGTGTGATTCTTCCCTGCGTGCCATCGTGAGCCAGTACCCTTACGACGTACCCCGCGACGGGCAAGGCGAGGACAAATGCCTGCGTTCGGCTTCCGACGAAATTGTAACGCGCTTGGTTGCCGACATTCAAACAAAGGTCAATATCGCGGGTATGGAAATTATGGACGCGCGTATCACCAATCTTTCCTACGCGCCGGAAATTGCATCCGCCATGCTACAGCGCCAGCAAGCATCTGCCGTGGTTGACGCAAAGCAGACCATTGTAGACGGCGCGGTAGACATTGTAAAAATGGCGCTAAAACGCCTCTCCGAGGACAGCGTAGTAGAGCTGGACGAAGAACGCAAGGCTGCCATGGTAAGCAACCTGCTGGTTGTCCTTTGCTCCAACTCCGAAGCCCAGCCTGTAATCAACAGCGGTTCGCTGTACTAAAAAGACCATGGACAAAGAAAAGCCCGACAAAAAGAAGCAAGTCCCGCTCCGCTTGTCCGAGTCCCTGTACAACGACCTAGCCAAGTGGGCAGAGGACGACTTCCGCTCACTCAACGGTCAAATCGAATATTTATTATCACAATGCGTGAAGAAACAACGCCGAGGCGGGAAGGATGAGCGGTAGAGGGATTGAAGGGCTAAAGCGCGTGGGCGTTGCCATTGCGATAATTCCGAATAAGTACTAAGAGCATATACTATCCAAAAAAAGAGCGCATATCAAATTAACGCGCTCTTTTTTGATGGTTATCACAAATGCGAAGCCGTCCCCTCAACACAGGATAATCTCTAATTATCACACTTTTCATAAGGAGGCGCCGTATATGCATGTTGGCATAGTTTATGATTTAAAATCAGATTATTCTATAGACGCAGATGATGTATCGTACTGTGATTTTTCTAATTTATTAGAAATACAGCATATTCAAAATGTTCTACAGCAGCGAGGGCATCATGTTACATTAATAGGGAATCCGTATATGTTTGCAACACTCCTCCGCCAAGAAAAATTAAATGGAATTGATATAATAATGAATTTTGGAGAGGGTTTTCGTTCCAGAAATCGTGAAAGTTTAGTGCCTGCTTTATGTGAAATTTATAAAATCCCTTACACGTTCAGTGACAGCTATGCAATGGGACTTACACTTCACAAGCACCAAACCATGCTATTCGCGGAAAGTCTTGGTATAAAAGCACCAAAAGGGTTTCTATTTTATCCTAACTTATACGATATAAAGGAACTTCCCTCTCTTTGTACAAAATATAATATATCTTTCCCTATAATAAGTAAGCCAAATCGTGAAGGGACAAGTATGGGGCTAGCTTTGTCAAATAATTTTGATGAATTGGTTGAAAATATTTTAGGTAACTATGCTGTATATAATCAAGAAATACGTTGTGACGAATACATCGGCGGGCATGAGATAGCTGTTCCAATATTAGGTTCGGACAATGACGCTAGGGTTTTGGGAATCGTGGAATACAGGAATTTAGACGACTCCCTAATAACATATTATACGACCGACATAAAAGAAAAAAACCGTCATAAAACATTGTTTCAAAGCTTTGGGAAATACGACGATATTATAAAGGAAACCGCTTTGTTAATTCATAAAAGCATCCCCTGTTATGACATATCTAGGATAGACATGAAATTTTTCAACAATACGCCATATTTATTGGAAGTTACAACTATCCCGGGAATGAACCCTGGCTCTACCTTTGAAATGTGCGCCATGAAAAATGGTATGCAACCAGGTGACATGTATGATCATATACTTGAATCCGCAATGAAGCGTTTTCGTGGTAAAAAATAACTTACTCGGCAAATGAAAACCGCACTAATACCAGATTATGCTTACTTAGTCGAGAAATTGCTTCGCTTGCCCATCGCAAATATTCGCAATATTCACTTGGGAATACTTCGTTGCGCTCCTCGCATAATTCATATAAACATTTTGCTGCTATAGCTAAACGATGACTATCGTTTTTAGTTTCCGCATTGAAATATTTTTTAAACGAATGTAAAGCATTTTCATATGTGCCGATATATCGTTCGTAAATTGCCTCACACAAAATGCAATGTTGTTTTATAATTGCATAATTGCAAGCATCCTCTTCTTTTAATAATTTTTTTGTTTTCTTCAGCGTTATCTTGGCTTCTTCGTAACGCTTCGATGCTATCAAAGCGGATGTCTTGTTATTTAAAATACTGATGCGAGAAAATAATTCATAATTTTCTGAATAGGCTTCATTGAAACACTCAATTGCTTTGTCAAACTCCCCTTTTAAACACCAATAAAGACCGATTCCATTCATGGGGTAATGAAATCCATCGCTTCCAAAGTGCTTGAATACTTTGCAACTTTGCTGGAAATACTCACTGGCTTTTTCTATGTCGTCACAATAAAGCATTTCTGTCGCCATATTATGCAAACACATTGCATATTCTTTATTATTATTTATTTTCAAGTAATAATCTCGTGCCGCAGACATTAGAGCAAGTCCATTTTTACCCTTGTGCACAATAAGGGCCTTTCGGAGCAGCACATAATATTCTGTCTCTAAGTTGCTTTTCTTTGCAATGTCCAAGGCTTTGTTAAAATTATCTTCGTGCTTCCCGTTATATAATGTTTCTTCTATTGAACTCATACACGATAAAACATTTACAAGTACTTTTTCGTTTCCTTTTACCCCATTTTTAATTACATTATCATGAATTTGTCGTAATATCTCATATGCTTGCGTAGTTTTGCCAGAATTGTATAGTGAAAATGCATATTTACACTGGATGGTATGAAATTCCGATGCGTCTGTTTGGCATATGCGAAGAAGTTTTTTGTATGAATTTGCGGCTTTTTCATACTGAAAAAGGCTATAAAAACAATCCCCTTCAACCATAAGCAACCGTTTGGATATATCATCCGCCATTAATTCTTTACCGATATCACGCAACGCTTGTATTACATCTAGCGTTTTAGAATACTGCATGATGGATAAGAGCATCGGCATTAATTGGAGATAGATATGAAATGTTTTTTCATTCATTCCAGCCTTAGCATAATAATAACCGCTTTTCAACCATGTCTCTAAAACAGATGTTTCATTTCCGACACGCTTTTCTTTAAGACCCTCTTGATAAAAAAAATCCGCCAACTCAATATTCCAAGAAACATACTCATCATTTTTTACCACACTTTTTATTGATAAAAAACTGGCTTCATCATTAAAAGCAAATATATCTTCGGTTTTTTCATAAATAAGTCTGGTCACCTTTTCCAATTTGTTTAGATTATGATACGACTTCAGTATATTTAGAGGATGCGTAAGCAAGTGTTTATTAAATTCATAACCAATTGTGCTTGAACTTCGCAACAACCTCTGCATTTTGGAGTCCAAAGACTCATAAATTTTTTTTACATAAGCTTCGGTTTGGTCTAAAAGTAAGTCTTTATTTAATGAAGTACATTTATAGATGTCGCCTTCTTCAAAAATTATTTCTTCGCTTTTTAAATATTCAATGATATTCAATAATTGTGTTGGATTGCCATATGCGGGCGTTATTATATCCATTGGATTTACGTCTATAAACTTAATATTATTTTGAAAATATCCCATCATAAATGCTTCCAGTTCACTAGCACTCCAAGGCTCAAATGTGATATACTTTGTTTGGTTTTCAAGTGATGCGAAATATTCAATTGGGCTCATTCCATCTATAAAATCTCCCTTGTAATAGCAACAAATTAAATTCACCTGCTTGTCTTTAATAACATTTGCAGCTATTTTTCGGATAAAATTCAATAAGTCTGCGCCACATTCAGCAATATTTTCGCATATAAAGAACATTCGCATTTCATGGGATAGACTTATTATTCTTGAAATAAGATATTCGTCATAATCAAGACCATTGTTAGCTAAAGCAAAATCATCAGATGGTTCAATGGAGTATTCCATTTCTGTGTATTTTTTCATGTTTTTCCATAAATTCATCAGTGGGAAGCCATGAATCGATTCTTTAATATTGAGAACCGCTACTTTTGGATCTAGATTTTCAATAAAATCACGAAATTTACGCAATACAGATAATTGACCTAACCCACGCTCTCCTTGTAATACATATATTTTTGAAAACAAACAATTTGTTTTACAATCATTCATTAATATGTCTAATGCTTTTTTATTCTCAATCATTTTGCTCACCTAATATAAGTAATATCTGTTTAAACAAGGGCTGTAATAAGGAGTTGAGACATTCAAATTTCAATGAAGACTCTAACGTATCCAGCACACCATAGTTATGGAAAACATATGTGTTTGAAAATAATTCAACGTCGCGCAATACTTTTATTTCACCGTTTTGCGTATTATCACGTAACATGGGTTCTTTTGCGTACAACCATATGAGAACGCGATTCAAATCTGTTTCTGATTTCAAACGCAGAAAAGCGAACGAATTTTCTGCGTTTAATCTATAAATGACCTCATTCAAAAAATTTTCTTTTTTATATGAAACACCGAATTTTACTTGTTCCTGAACAAAACCACTAACAAGCGTATCAACTTGGTTAAATAACAGTACGCCCTTGGGTTTAATTATTGTTTTTTTTTAATTACTTGGCACATAAAATCTGCAAAATCATTTGGACAAGGATATTTGTCGATGGATGCATATACGAAATTACGATTTAATCCTGGCAGATGTGAGTCGTCAAATCGAAAAACATACATATTGCTTCTTTCATAGGTATATTCAGCTATTATGACATCCGCTTCCATCCTTGTAATTGATTTTTTCAAATATTCGTTTGATAAAAAAATCAATCTTGTCATGCTTTCGTCCGAATATATTTCTTGAAGTTTTTCATGCAGTATACTACCAAGCATAATTTCTTGTTCTTCAGTATATAAGTATATTTTAAACCGGCGCTTTTTCATGCGCTTCACAAAAGCTTCTACATATTCAGCTTGTTCGCTTGCATATGAAACTGCTAAATCATATTTTTTAACCATTTTAAATGCGCCTTTCATCTAACAATATAATTTTATAAATAAAACACCAAAAAAGATAATTAGAGATTATCCTGTGTCTATTTATAAAATAACATAAACTGCCAAGAAGTGCAACTATTCGACATTAGCAATGCATTCATGCATTATGCTTTAATAAATGATTTTGCTCGAATCACTCGAGCTTGAATTTATTTCGTGGGTGCTTTAGGGCTAAAATTTGCCGTTGTTTCTCCATCGTGACTTGGGTATAAATTTGAGTGGTTTGGATAGAGCTGTGCCCAAGCATTCGCTGGATGTAACGGATGTCTACATCTTCTTCTAATAAAAGGGTTGCGAAGGAATGGCGGAACATGTGGGGTGTTAGGTGAAGGGATATATTTGCCTTATCTGCGAGGCGCTTTATCATAAAACGAACGGATTGTTCGGAATGGCGCTTACCCATGCGATTGGTAAAAAAAAAGACGAGTTGCCTGAGTTGGTGGTATGGTATTGGCGGAGTGATTTGATTACATCGTTGTTTTCCACTTGAATGATACGTTCCTTCGTTCCCTTTCCTACTATGTGAATAGTTCCATCTTCGAGATTTACATCGTCCTTTTTTAATGAGCAAAGCTCAGATACCCTCACCCCTGTGGCAAATAATGTTTCGAGAATTGCCCTATCGCGGAGTGTGGTCGTGATGTTGTGTGGTGTTGCTGCTGTCGTATATTCCGTATGTGCCGTTAGAAGCATTTGTTGGATAATGCGCAAGGGTATGGTTTTGGGTAATTGTTTGGGTTCTTGGAATTTTGTTTTTATTCTTCGCATTGGATTGGCTTCGATGATTTCTTCAAATTCCAAGTGGTTTAGAAATGCGCGCAGGCTTGCTATTTTTCGCTTGGCTGTGCGTGGTAAATACTTTTGATGCAATTCTTGAATGAAGCTTAGGATAGTCGGCTTGGATAATGAATGTGAATGGGTGGTATTGCAAAAATGCGATAATTGCTTTAGGTCAATTTCATAAGCCTTTAAAGTAAGGGGACTTAGCTTTTTTTGGTACTTACAATGTGACAGGTATTCATTAATTTCTTTTTGAAGGTTCATACGAAACAACTCCTTATAAATAAAATGGAGTCGCATTATAAACATTTCTTGGATAGATGTGTAGGTCATGCTTCACTCCGTAACCTACATAACCCATCATCGCAAGTGTCGCACCGTAAGTTTGCATTTGTTTTATGTGAAAAGAAATGCGGGTTTTTGTATGCGCTTATTTCCCATTGCAGGAAAACCGCCAGCGACATGAGAAACAGGCTTAGCGTATAAAAGCTGGGGAAAGCCAGCAACGGCGCGCACATCATAAGGTAGTCCCAATTGTAAATACGGCAGGTGGTGCAGCAGCGATTTTTCATAAACCATGCTTTAAAAGGGCAAAAAAACAAAATGAATACGATATCCATAACGGCGTACCCAAGCATAAGGATAATAACCGTAAGCGGCGTAAGCCAACCCGTAATATGAAGCCAAAATAAAACGCCGATGGTGATAAATAGCCAGCTAAAAAAGACGAGCGCTGTGCCTTTATGTAAATCACGGCGCAAATCGTTGTTTTGCGTCGCTTCGGGTGCAGCGTTGTAGGAAACGGAAAAATGCTTGCGCGCGCCTATGGCAATCATTTTATTAGGGAAAAGGCGAAACAGCATTTCGAAAATTAAATACGCCCACACCACCCATAGGAAAAAATCATAATTCAACGCCAAAAGCCATAAGAAAGCCTCACCATAAGTAAAGCGGTCGATAATGGGAAATCGCAATAATAAAACATACGCAAGAAGCGCAATGCGAAAAATGAGTGTAGCTACGTGAATTTTTGTGTTTTTATGCCTCATGAGAATACTATAGCAAGTTTTTTATACGCCCTGCAAGTCTATTGACATATAAACCACCGAAGCCTACAATCATTAAAAGAGGTGGGTATGAAGCGTAGAATAGAACACAGCCCCGTAGCGTTTAGTATTATTTTTACCTTCACATTAGCCGTTGTGCTTGGGATAATTTCGGCGCTTGTTAGCGCTGTTTTTCCGCAGGGCGAATCGGATGCGGTATATCTTGTTATGGCACTGGTGAATTTAATTATCGGAGCGGCGGCGATTTTTCTGTTTGGTGTTATTAACGGCTGCAATAGCCTTGCGCATGTGTTTAACACGAAAGGGCTCGTGAAGGGCTTTAATGCATTGTATCCCGTTATGGGGATATTTGTGTTGAATTTACTGCTCACCGCAAGCAATGTTTCTTACATAAGCACCGAGAATATAGGGCGATTACCCGTTGTTGTGTTGATGCAGGGGGCATCGGCATTGATGCAAACGGTTCTCTTCAGAGGGTTATTAATAACTGCGCTTTTTATTAAAATGAGCGAAACAAAAAACGCACGGTTGCGGAGTATTTTTATCGCTTCGGCGTTATTTTTAGTGATGTATATTCCCATGAGCATATTGAACACAGGCGGCTTGGAATTAATGAATTTGATGAACACCTTTATCATTAGCGCAGGAATGTGTGCAGCATATATGTATGGGAAACGGCTGCTTCCCCTTATTATTGTGCAAGGTACATGGCAAGTGCTTGGCGGGGTAATTTCAGTTTTAAGCGTAAGCGAAGAAGTAGGGATTGACCCCGCCGCGGGTTTTATATTTTTGTTGTTCCTTGCAATTGTTTTAGTGGTTGCGATAATAGTGGGTAAGCGCGCAGACGCGTTTGAAAAAATATAAAAATACATGATTATACTGGAAGGTTGGTCTTTCGACTTCGAACAGGTAACGACTATTTTAACTATGTACGGAATAAAAAATTTAAGTGAAAAATTTACCTTAATTGGGTTGGTGCAAAACCATAAAACAGTAGATGAACGCGTAAACGATATGAAAAAATACGACACCGAATACGACTGGACGCGGGTTTGTGATAATTTAATTGAATGTTTGACCGTTTTGGGATTTATGTTTATGCCAATTTATAAACTTGCCCCTACCGCTACCTCGCGCCCGCGCAAATAATCCCCCGCGGGCATTCGTTTGCCGTTTGCGGCTTGCAGTTCCGTAGCGAGCAGTGCGCCGTCACCTGTGCGGACGCACAAGCCATGATTATCGGCAGAGAGTACCGTGCCTGCGGTGGTGGTTTCTTCTGTGGCAGAAATGGTTACAACTTCCCCGCGCCATATTTTCAACGGAGATTCATCGTAAAGGGTATACGCCGTTGGCCAAGGGTCTAGGGCGCGAATTTTGTTTAAAATCACATTGGTAGAAAGCGTCCAGTCAATTAGCCCGTCGGTTTTTTTGATAATTGGTGCGTAACACGCCAGCAAATTATCCTGAGGGGTACGCGTTGCTGCTCCTGTCGCCAACAATTCCAATGCTTCCAATAAAGCCGCTCCGCCCAGGGTTGCCATGCGGTCGTGCAATGCGGGAAAATGCTCGTTGGGGGCGATGGCAAGCTCTTTTTTGAGAATCATATCCCCCGTGTCCAGCCCTTCCGCCATGTGCATAATGGTGATGCCCGTGGTGGCGTCGCCGTTTAGCAGCGCGGCGTGAATGGGCGAAGCCCCGCGGTAGCGCGGTAAAAGCGATGCATGAACGTTAATGCACGCAATACGAGGCATTTCCAGCACTGCCTTGGGCAGCAGTAAGCCGTATGCCGCAACAACGAAAATATCCGCGCTAAGGGAAGCTAATTGGCTGCGGATTTTTTTTATTTCGTCGCGTTGGGGGTCGTCTTTTTTGAGGAATAGTCGCTGGGGTTGGAAGACGGGAATGCCTGCTTCCTGCGCCATTTCCTTTACGGGGGAAAATTGCAGCTTTTTACCGCGTCCTGCGGGACGGTCTGGCTGGGTAAAAACGGCAACCACTTCATGCGCTTTCAATAATACGCGTAACGACGCACACGCAAAGGCGGGCGTTCCCATAAAAACTATGCGCATACGCTTCATTTGCGTAACCTGCGTGCGCGGCGGTTGCCTTGGCGCAACTTGCGAATGCGGCGGCGTTCTTCCGCCTGTTCGTTGGTGATAAACTGTATGTTGGTTGCCTTGTCCAGAAAAATTTCGCCTTCTAGGTGGTCAATTTCGTGGCAGAAGGCGGCGGCAAGAAATTCGTCCACCGTTACGGTGTATTCTTCGCCGTGCCTATCTAACGCGCGCACGGTTACTTCGAAGGGGCGTTCAATATCGCCGCATTTGCCGGGTACGGAAAGACACGCCTCATTACTGGTTTGCGAGCCGTCGCTTTCTATAATTTCGGGGTTAATAAGTTCGAAAATATCGTCTTCCATTTCCACCACCACAATGCGCCTAAGGATGCCAACCTGTGGTGCGGCAAGCCCTACTGCGTCCTTTGCGCGCATGGTTTCCAGCATATCATCTAAGAGGGTGTGTATTGCAGGGGTGATGTTGGTTACGGGTCTTGCTTTTTTTTGCAGAATGTCGTCGCCATGTACGCGAATTTCTCTAATTGCCATTTCCTCACTCCATAACAACAGGGTTTAACGACAGATGCACCGTCATGTGCTTTAGCGGGTCGTTTTCCCGTAATTTCTTTATACAATATAACACAAATTGCTTGAGCGGTTCCTCTTCTTCGCATTTTACTATCAATTTCCAGCGGAATGCGTTTTTTACCTTCGAAATAAAGGCAGGCGAAACGCCCATAAGCGTAAACCGCCCCTTTTTATTCACATATGCCATAATCGCGTTTAATTTATGCAATGCGGCGATTACCTCTTTCTCCGAAGGTCCTGTAAGCATAACACAAAAAATGGACGTAAAGGGCGGATACGCCATGCTGCGCCGTAATTCTATCTCGTGGGCAAAAAAATCCTCGTACCGCCCACCCCTTGCAAAGCGCAGTGCATAATGCTCGGGGTTGTATGTTTGAAGAAACACCCGCCCCGCGTGATTGGCGCGCCCTGCCCGCCCTGCCACCTGCGTAAGCAATTGAAAGGTATGCTCCCCCGCGCGGAAATCCCCGGAAAACAGCGATAAATCCGCCGCAATTACCCCCACAAGCGTAACCTGCGGAAAATCCAAGCCCTTAGCAATCATTTGCGTGCCGATTAGCACCTGTGCCGCCCCGCGTCGAAACGCGGAAAGCATTTCCGCATGGCTGTGTTTGCCCTTGGTGGTATCCAAATCCATACGTATGGTAGAAGTGCTTGGGAACAGGCGCATTACTTCGCTTTCCACCTGTTGTGTGCCTATGCCGAAGCGCCGCAAATGCGCGGACACACAGGCAGGGCATTTCTCCGGTAACTTTAACCCAAGCCCGCAATAATGGCAAAGTAGCGAACCCGTACTTGCATGATATGTATAATTTACCCTGCAGCGTTCGCAGGAAAGCACGTCCCCGCACTGCCGGCAGGATACAAATGTAGAAAACCCCCGCCGATTGAGGAATAAAATCGCTTGTCGCTCTGCGTTTAGTGTTTCCTGCAGCGCTTCCGCAAACGCCGCAGAAAATAATGAAGCATTACCCCTCGCCAACTCTCTGCGCATGTCGATAATATTAACCTCGGGTAATGTCTCGTTAATGCGGTTGGGTAAGGTTAAAAGATGGAACAATTTTGGGGGCGTTGCCCCCAAACCCCCATAAAGGGGAGCGAAGTCCCCCCTTAACCCCCCGCTAAAATCCACGCTGCGCGCGGATTTGGGTTCTGCGTATAAATAACTTTCTACACTGGGCGTAGCGCTGCCCAGCACCACAACGGCGTCTGATAACTCCGCACGCTTTAGCGCAACCTCGCGGGTATCGTATTTGGGTGTGGTTTCGGAATGATATGTATGCTCGTGTTCTTCGTCAATAATGATAAGTCCCAAATTTTCGAAGGGTGCAAAAACGGCGGAGCGCGGTCCAATGACTAGTTTTATTTCGCCGCTGTGCGCTTGCTTCCAAATGGCAAAGCGTTCGCCCGCGGTTAAACGGCTGTGGGTTACGGCAACGGCATCGCCAAAACGCGCGGTAAACAGGTCAACAGTCTGGGGGGTTAGCGCAATTTCAGGTACAAGTACTATGGCTTGTTTGCCCATAGCCAATGCATGGGAAATTGCGTGCATGTATACCTCGGTTTTTCCGCTGCCCGTAACGCCGTGCAATAAAAATGCGGCATGTGCCGCGTTTTTTGCCGCGTGGGTGATGGCATTTACCGCCGTTTGCTGTGCATCGGTAAGTGTAACGGAAGCGGGCTTTGCCTCGCGCTTCTTGTGTTTTGCTCGTGTGCCCGGGAAGGGCTTCCCCGCCTTGGCGGTAGGTGTAATGCACCGAATACACGCGATAAGCGTGGTGTAATATTTATCACGCATCCACTGTGCCAGCTGCAATGTTTCGCGCGTAAGAACGCAAAAATCGTCCGGCAAGGCGGAAATTTCTTTTAGCTTTGAAAAATCCGCATCGCCAAGGTCGTCTGTCACTTCAATTACATAGCCCGTGGTCGGCTTATTTCCCTTGCCAAAGGGTACAACCACACGCATCCCCGCCGAGGTTGCGTGTGCAAGTTCGGCGGGGATTTTGTAGTGGAAAAGCCTATCTAATTCGGCATGGGTGGAGTCGATGCAAACGAGTGCGTAACGGCTCATGCCTCGGAAAGCTCGTCCTCATCGTCGGTCGCCATATCCGCTATTGGGAACATTTCCATATCCCCTTTTTCCTCGGTCAATTCTTCGGCGTAGGCATCGTCTTGCAGGAAGCCGTCTTCCGATTCTAGATACAGGTCAAATTTGCTGGTTTCGTAATTGTCTTTTAAATCTTCGCGCAAATCATCTTTAGAAATGGCGGAAATGCTGCGCGTTTTGTACTGGTCTTTAAGCATACGTTCGTATGTGCCGTCCAAAATATCCTCTTGCACAGTTAAGAGCAGCTTGCCCTCAATCATTTCTTTTACCGCAATGCTTACAGCACGGTCGGTGGGTGCGTAGGTGAGGGGATTTGCGCCGTCGATAATTTGGCGCGCGCGTTTTGCGGCGGCAAGCACAATGGTGTAACGGCTGGTAATTTTACTGCTCATTAATTCATTTGTGTTGATGGTTTCCATTAATTCGGAATAAGATGGTCTTAGCATGTGTATGCTCCTTAATGAATCACGAAGTGATTCGTTTTTTTAAGCGGTGAAATGGGTAAGCTCTTCGGTGCAACGGCGAGGGCGCAGGCGTTCCGCGGCTACGATAGCGTCAATTTTTGCCACTGCGCCTTCCACCTTGTCGTTAATCACCAAGTAATCGTATGCATTGATGAGGGGTACCTCTTCCAATGCGCGTTTTAGGCGGGCGTCTATGGTTACGGCGTCCTCTGTTGCGCGTTTGTTTAAGCGGTTAGAAAGCTCCCCCAGCGTAGGCGGCATAAGGAAGACCAGTACCGCCTCAGGAAATTTTTCCTTTACCTGTAACGCGCCCTGCACTTCAATTTCCAACACAACGATGCGCCCCTGTTGAATTTGTTCTTCTACATAACGGCGGGGCGTACCGTAGAAATTGCCTACGTACAGCGCGTGTTCCAGCAATTGATTTTCCTCGCGCATACGGGTAAAAATTTCGGGCGTGGTGAAGAAATAGTCGCGTCCGTGTGCTTCCCCTATGCGGGGCGTTCGCGTGGTAACGGAAATGGAACGTGAATACCCCTTAGCGGCGTCCAGTTCCTTCACCACCGTTCCTTTGCCCGAGCCGCTGGGCCCGGAGATGATAACCAACAACCCCTCCATGGGTTACGGGCAGGCGGTTATTCGCCTGCGCCCGCATCCTCAGCGGGTGGGTCGAAGCGGTTGGCAATGGTTTCGGGCTGCAGCGCGCTAAGCACAAGGTGGCTGGAGTCGGTAAAAACAACGGCGCGGGTTTTGCGCCCCTGTGTTGCGTCGATAAGCATTTGTTTTTCGCGGGCTTCGGTAATGGAGCGTTTTACGGGGAGCGAGTCGTTGCCTACAATGGCGATGATGCGGTCGGCAGGTACGGTATTGCCAAAGCCTACGTTGATTAGTTTAAAGTTCATTGGTATTCCCCCTTATTTCATACATCTTATTCAATATTTTGCACTTGTTCGCGTATTTTTTCCACTTCGCTTTTTAATTCGACTACCCATTTTCCCAGTTGCTGGTTGGTGGATTTTGAGCCAATGGTATTTGCTTCGCGGTTTAGTTCCTGCACCAGAAAATCTAATTTACGCCCAATGGGTTCGGTTTCTTCTAATATACTGTCCAACTGTGTTAAATGGCTGGCTAGGCGGGTGAGCTCCTCGTCTATGGCGCTGCGGTCGGCGAGTAAGGCAATTTCGGTAAGGAATCGGCTTTCCGCAATTTCTATAGGCGCGGTAGATTCGCTTAACTTGGCAAGCAGTTCCGCAGCGCGTTCCTTTAATTTTTGCGCATTTTCTTCTACGGCGGCAGGGGCGCGTTCGGAGATTAACGTGGTGAGTTTTTGTATGTTTGCCTGCTTTTCTCGGATATCGTTGGCTAGTGCATCGCCTTCTGTTTTACGCATTGCGTTAAAGTTGGTAAGTGCTTCTTCCAGCGCGGCGAAGAGTGTTTCTTCAAATTCGTTTTGCGTTTCTTTATTATTGTAGGCGGATTCAAATTTTTCAAAGGATACCACATCGGGGTTGCGGGCGAGCAGTTCCAGTTCTGTGTTGCCTGTATTTTCGGTGAGCATGGATACGCTTGAGCCTGTCCAACCATACTTTTCACGAATTTCTTCAAGCACCTTTACATAGGCATCGGCAAACGTCCAGTTTACCCGCGCGGTGATATCACGCTCGGTATAGCTGTCGAAGCCCACCCATACCTCTACCTTACCGCGGGCGATGTCCTTCGCAAGGCGCTTGCGTATTTTATCTTCGAAGGCGTTTAAAAAACGGGGCAGACGAATGGAAAAATCGCCGTACCGATGGTTTACGGATTTAATTTCGATTTTAAAACGGCGGTCGTAGCGTTGGCATTCGCCGCGGCCAAAGCCTGTCATGCTTTTGGGCATTGTATGCTCCTTCGTATTTTTAAAATCTTCCCCTTGGCATAGAACGCCAGCGTCCATAATTGCGCGCACGGCGGCTAACGGTTACGGCAATGCTAATGCCAAGTATACCAAACAATGTACCAATTGAGCCAAACCAATACGGCACGGCTTGGCGGGAAAAAATCGCACCCATCCAGCGGGCGATAAAAAAGTCCATATCGCTGTCGAAGGTGCGTTCCAACACATCGTGAGATGCGTACAGATTTAAGGTAAACCATATTTCGCCTTCAATTTTGTACGATACGGTGCCTACAACTGCACCCGCTTCAATACCGCCGTAGGGGATACGCATACGGGGGTAATCGACGGGGTTTTCGCCCTCACCTGCGGGGATAAGCAGCAGCGGGTCATAGGTAATAACTTCTTCCAGCGTATCAAATTCCGCAATGCTTAACAATGCGCGGTGCGAACCTTGGAACGAAGCCATGAAGTAGCCATCGTCCTCTAACCTTGGGTTGTACAGGGGTATTGCGATATCTCCTTGGGCGTGTTTTTCGCGGAAGGCGAAGTTGGCGAAGCCAAAATCGAGCATTCTGCGGGTATCGTTCCAGCGCCCCGGGCTTGCCGAGTCGAACACAATCGTAATTAGCCCAAGTCCGTTATGGTACGCCGAAGCGGCGAGGCATTCCCCCGCCGGGGTGGTGTAGCCCGTGCGCATTCCCGTTACAAAGGGGTGCCCAAAAGGCCCATCGGGCAACATTTGGTTGGTATTTATCCAGTGGAAGTCACGTACAAGCGCACCTTCGGGCGGTATTTGCCCATATACGCCACTGCCTGTGAAACTGGGCATTGCCACAATATCTGCAAGCAGGGGTATATCCATAAAGGTACGCGCAATAAGTGCAAGGTCATACGCCGTGGTAAAATGGCGCGTATCATGTAAGCCGTACGGGTTGGTAAAGCGTGTATCCATCGCGCCCAGTTCGCGGGCTTTGTCATTAAGCATTGCGGCGAAGGCGGATTTTGCATCTTCCATGTAATTCAAGTTAAACCGATTATTGCGTACCTGTACCGTGTGAAGCGCAAGCACCCGTGCCGATTCATTAGCGCTGCGAATGAGCAGTGACTTTAGCAATACATGTACGCTTACGCTCTCGCCCTCTTGCAGAATACCCGTGGCATACCCCAGCGGCATGTTACGAATTTCCGACCCGATTACCAGCACATCGTCCGGGTGTAAATAGTCCAGCACCACGAGAGCGGTCAAAAGCTTGGTCATGCTTGCGGGGTACATGCGGCGGTGCATATTACGTTCATACAGCACGCGCCCTGTGGTTTGCTCTACCATAATTGCGGCTTCCGTTTGCAAGGCAAGCGGCGGCATAACCGCACCTGTGAACAGCAAAATTATTATACATGCAAATGTGCATAGTAAAAGCGTTTTCATGCGGGTGAGTATACCAAATAAGCCTACAGCTTGGCAACATGGCAATTTAAACAGTTTAGGAAAATCCTTGTAACTCGCTGACCTGCGTTGTGTGTTGCCCGCAATTTTTTTTTGTAAAATAAACGCAGCTTTGGCAATTGCCTGCGGGGTTTCTGCGATGTAATTCCAACGAAGGTTGCGTGGGCTTGTACTTTTTACATGCTTGCATGGGGCGCCTCCTGTTTTTTTATGTAAAGCATTCCCTTTTTTGTGCGTGTTAATGCTATAATGGCGATAATGTTTGGCTTGTGCCAAAATTATATACAGAAGGAGCAAGTACATGCGTGATTTTTTTAGTTTAGACGGTGCATTTAACAAATACGGCGGCATGTTAGCCGACATGGTAATTGTAAGCCTTATGTGGCTTTTGTTTACGGCGGCAACGCTGGGCATTGCGGCGGGGGCGTCTACTGCGGCGTTATTTTACGTAACCACACGGCGTATATCCGACCGCGAGGGCTACATTACCCGCGACTTTTGGGAAGCGTTTAAGGCCAATTTTAAACGCGCCACCGTTATATGGCTTATCATTTTGGGCATGTTGCTGCTCTTATACAACAACATTCTATTAATCCTGGATGCAGAAGCGGGCGCGTCGGGCATATTTTCCATCGTTTTGCCTGCGCAGCTCGTTTTCATTGCCCTCATTTTACTGATGAGCGTGTATATTTATCCCCTTATCGCCCGTTTTGATATGGGGCTGGTACAAGTATGTAAAAGCGCGTTTTTTATGGCGGTACGGCATTTTCTCACTTCCATTACCTGCGTTGCGTTGGTGGTGGGTGTATTATTCCTGTTCTTCCAATTTCCGCCCTTGCTTATTGTTGCCCCGGGTCTATACGCGTGGCTTGCTTCCATGATGATTATGCGCGTTTTTAAGAAATATCGTCCCGAGATGGACAAAGACCCCATGCTGGAAATTGCCGAACTGGAAGCCGCCCGCGCCGAAGAAAAACGCCGCAGGGAATTTAATTTAGGAAGCGGGGACAGCGAGGACGAAGAACGGCGAGATTTTTGGGACGATGTGGAGGAAGAAAGGTCAGAGGATTAAATGAAAAGCCTCGGGCTTTGGCGAAGCCCGAGGTCTTAATCTTTTAATCTCTTAATCTTTCAAAATCTCCAGCACCCTATCTATGCACTCCGCCGCCTCGCGTATTTTTTGCGCGATTTTTGTGCGTCGTGTTTCGTCCTGCAGCGCAGCAAGGGTTACATTAAAACCGCCGCCCAGCGCCTCTAAGTCTGCGCCGTTGTCGTTATTCCAAATTTGTGCAGTGCGTGTGTACAGCCGGCTTATTTCTTCTAATTGCGTCATGTCAGGGTTGAGTTCTTGCGCCTTTTTAAGGAAGCCGTGGCAGCAACTCCCATTGGTGGCAAGCACGCAAATAAAGTTGGTGTGCATGGCCCATGCGTCAAATTTTTCGGGGGTTATTTCGCTAAACCAGCCGCTTTCTATGGTTTGCGCCCATTGGCGGAAGGCGTTTGCACCAAAATAGAAGCCGGGGGTTTCGTGGGTGAGTAAATGGGGTAGGTTGTTTATCGCATCGCGGTACATTTCGGCTAGGGAGCGCGTGTGGGTTTTTTCGCCTACGAAAATCCAGCCGCCAAAACCGCCGCCGAATACATATCCGTTTTCATCTGGGACATCTTTTAGTGCGTCTTCGAAGGTGATGCGCTCGGGTTCGTTTTTGTTGCCTGTGATGTAGAGTAGCGTTTGCCCGTGTTCCTCGTAGCCTACGAAAACCCCCGCAATGGAGGGGCTTCCCAACCCCCACGAAATGACGGGCACGCCCTTGTCGATGTAGCGCACCAGCAGTTCGCGGTACATGGTTTTGTTTTTTGCCAGCGCCGCCCCCGTTACGTAGGTGGACGCATAGCCGCACTTTTCGAAGAGCGTTTCACTGAACGCGCCCATTCCGTCGTGGAAAAAGGTGGAGCTATACGCCTCGCCGCCAAAAATGCGACTCTTAGGGTAGAACTGCGTAAACAAATCGCCGCTAATCCCTGCGAAAAACCAGTAGTCGTAGTCCGTTTCGCCAAGGCATTCCATCACGTATTTGGCGCAGCCGTTAAGCCAGTAATTTTCGCCGTACTCGTCGGTTACCAAGCGGTGAATGATGGGGAGCAGGTTGTTGCTTTGTTGGGTTGTCATTGTTAACACTCCTTCTTTGAGTTTAATTTTAGGTTGGGAAAGCTGGGAAATGCGGATATTTCGGAAATATTTCATGCGCCCGCCGTCCGAGCCGATGATAATGGGCAATGCGTCCTCGTGGGACAAATCCAGGTGCATGTAGGGGAAATTTTCGCCGCAATAGCGCACCTCGCCGTTGATAATGCACGCCAAATGCGCCGCGCCAATAATCCACGTAAGGGTATTCCAGCCCTTTTGCACTGCCCCGCGCTTGGGGAAGTCAAATTCATCGTGAAATAAGGGCTGTCGGAAGCGAATCGCCTCGCAGGAGCGTAAAGGGTCGGCATTCCCGCCCATGTTAATGCCCAGCATTGCGGGGTTATGGTCCATAGCGTGGTGCCCGTGGTACAAGCAAATACTGCCCTCCGTTGTGCCGTTGGCAAAGCCCCCTGTGCTATCCTCCAGCCGAAAAGCCAAATCTACCCTATAAGGTAATTTTACCTTAACCCCTGTGTCCAGCACGCGGGTACTTATCCAGCCCGTGTATTCTACCTCGTTATTTTCCGTTACGCGGTAGTGGGGGTTGTTGACAGGGGTTAGCCTGTCTGCTGCCACTTCTTCCGCCCACACCGTGGGGTTGATGGCTTCCAGGGTATCAAGTAAAATTGCTTTAACCTCGTTGGGTGCGCCGTATAGCGCAGGGTCGGGCAGGCGCTTTTTTACGGGGACAAGCAGCGATACCAGCACGCGCTGCGGGTCGGGGGAGCGCAGCGGTTCGATAAGTGCTTCGTGGCGCAGCGTGCCTTCGTGGGTATAGTCAATTTCATAGAATTTGTTTTGGTCAAAGTCGGCAAGCATTGCGCGGAATGCTTCGCCTATATCATCGTCTAAATACACCTCTGTTGCGGCAAACCAGCCGCCTTCAAACACAAATTCCCGATACGGGTTGTCTGCGGGCAAGTTGTGGGGTGCGCGCAGCATTACCACATCGCCCTGCGGGGTTTGGTATTCAAACCGTTCGTGTGTGCCTGATGCGCCTTGGGGAAGGGAGTTGCGCTCTACCCACAGCCAAAACGCTTCTGTATTTGATATCAAGTAATTTTCCTTTAGCTGCGAAGAAACCATAGGAATGGCGGGTAAAAATATAATGGCGGGGGCAATGCTGCGAGGTTGGCGCACCAGTCGCCTTTCAAAGCCTTCATATAATAAGGGTAACGCGGAGATTTTTTTTACGCCCTTGCTTAGCATCTCCTGCAAGAAGTCGTTGACCACTGCGCGAAGTTCTTCCAATTCCGCCACTTCGCGGTCAATGGCGGCGATACGGGCGGTAAATGTTTCCGCCACTATGCGCATGTCCTCGCTTTCGAAGATGCGGATAATATCCTTCACGGGGATAAGCATTTTGCGCAAAACAATGATTTGCTGTAACCGCGCGATGTTTTCCTCATCATAGAAGCGGTATTTTTCCTCCGTTGGGCGAACGCTTTGCACCAGCCCCACTTGCTCGTAATAGCGCAAGCTGCGCGAGGTTAACCCAAGCTGTGCGGTAAGGTCGGTAATTTTTATCAGCGCCATGGTTTTCGCTCCCTTCCGCTATATGCTACCACTTGACCGTGCGTCAATGTCAAGGGATACGATTTCGAATTAATTCGTATATTTAATTCAACGTGCATATATATAAGGAAAAGGAGTGATATTATGGAGTACATACGTTACCACATGCCCCTGTATAACGAATCCGCGGGCTACGATTTTAAAGGACGCAAGCCCACGGGACGCTGTTTGCTGGAAGAAAAAAACGGCACGGCGAAGCTGTCTGTTTGGGGGCAAGACCTGCGCCCGCAAATCTACTATACCCTATACGTAATTTTTCCCGAAAATGGGAAGTTTGCGGGCGTACAAGTCACAAACTGCGCCGCCGATGAAAAAGGAAAAATTGAACTTCGCCGTGAAATTGAGCGCACGGCGTTGCTTGGATTTTCTGTAAAAAATGCAGTTGCCGTTGCGTTAATCCATAAGGAAAATGGGCGTAACAACGCCCCGCTATGCGGCTACCGCGAAGAGAAAATCAACTGGCTTGCCAATTTCTACGAAAAAATCGCAGAAAAACCCGCCGCAAAGCCCGTTGAAACACCTGTTGAAAAAGCCATCGAAAAACCCGCGCCACCGCCAAAACCTGCGCCAAAGCCCAAGCCTGCTCCCCCTCCATCCGCAGCGCATTTTGCCGACCCGCCAAACCTTTCTGCGTTGTCTGCTATTTCTCCGTTTGTGGGCGGAAATAATACGGGCATACAGTGGGTGCGCTTCACAAAAAAAGATAAAATCGCCGCGCCCGCTACGCACCCCAACCTTTTTAAGGACCCCTTCGTGCAGGCATCTTACAAGGAATATAACCACTTCATTTTGGGCGAAGTCACCGAAGACGAAACAACGGAATATGTCATTGGCGTCCCCGACATTTACAGCGAGGTCCAACGAAAAAAAGCCGAAAAAATCGGCTTTGCAGAATTCAAATGCTACGAGGACACCACCCCCGCCGAGGATGAGTTTGGCTATTGGTTGATGTTTGTTGGAATAAATAAATAAAAACAATGGTGTTGGGGTGCATGGGGCAGAAGCGTGAAATTTTCCGCTTCCAATCGCCCTCATGCACCCCGCCCCACCGTATATCTATCCGAAAAACGGTGTTTCCGGAGTATTCATCGCCAACCGACTCACTGCCCCTGTAACAGGGTGTATTGTCATGCTAAACAACTCATTAGCCATTGAATGTGCCGTGCGCTCCTCGCAAAGTATCGCCGCAGTCCACTCCGCAGCAAATTCGCCGTGTTGATTGTAACGAGTTTCAAGCATAAGATAACCGCTCATCCCGTCTATGCAAAAATTAAATTGAGCGTATATGGCATCTGCAATGTGTATGGCGATGTCTTCAGCCAACATAAATTCGGTCTGCATTACTGCGCTGCCTCGGAAAGATTTCCTTATTGTGAAGTTGATACCCCGCGCCGAATGAAAAATATCCAGCAGCCCAAGGGTAGGGTCAAAATCAAAATGGTATATAGCATAATCGGAGGGTTTCAGAAAAAAATTTGGCATCCAACCTATGCGCCCGATGTATTCACCATCCAATACTTCTACGATATGCCACGCCCGTATTGCCACATCAGTGTTTAATGGTATCGGCAAAAAAGAAAGCGATTCAACTCCGGATACAATTTTTACATATGTGCCCGCGATTAATATACCTTGAATATCCATCGCATTCCATGGTGCAGGGTCATCACGAAAAAAGTAACCGGGACTGAGCAGAAGCGGTGTGTCGTCCAGCCTAACCGAAGCAACGCGGTTCTTGGAGAAAGCATTTTTCAACGCCAAATCTATTTCATCGCGTGCCCTTGTTAAATCTAACCCTAATGCCTTAATAATGTGTTGCTCACTTTGTTTATCCCATTCATATGGGTATAAATCTGCCAAAAGTGTCATTTCCGCTATCCTGCGTTGCTGTTCTTGCATTTCATCGGTAAAATAAAACACCAAAGGGTAAAAATAAGTTACATATCCTTCATCTGCAATTCTTGGTGCATGTAAAGTTTGTTGTATGTGTTCGCGCCAGCTAAGTCTGGTGACGGCAAATGTACTAACGGGTGTAACGGTTAGTGTGAAAATGAATAACGCAAGCAGTATCGGATACACCCCCATGCGCCTCCGAATGGGGGACGGGGTAATGCCTTGCGTTGCATTTTTTATTATCCTAGTGCGTAATTCTGCGCTTGGCGTTCCTTGCATACTGCTTTGCAGGTCGTTGATAATTGACTCATATTGAAACATGGGGTTGCGCCTCCTCGCCGCTTTGAAAATATTCCTGTAACTGTTGCTTTGCTTTCCTGCACCGCCACTTCACTGTAACCAGCGGGACACACATGATTTTGGCGATTTCTTTTTGTGTAAACCCGCATATATGATACAGATATACCGTTTCCCGTTGGTTTGCGGGCAGGCGCGAAAGGGCATCGGGTAACACGCTAAAGGGTGATGGCGTAATGCCCGCTTCAAACGCTTCGTCCAAAGTTGTGGTTGAACATTTACTTTGCCTAAGATAGTCATATGCCCGATTGCGGGTGATGACCATAATATACGCAACGGGGTTTTTTATTACCGCAAGTCGCGGGGCAATATTTAACATTTGCAAGAAAACATCATGGGTTATATCTTCAGATAATTCCTTGCTTTTTACAATCGTTCGCGCATAATTGAATACTCGAACCGAGAGCGCATTATAAATTTCGTCCAATGCATCCATGTTGCCCTTTGCCAATCGGTTAAAAGAACTCCGTATATCTTGAATTGTTTTCACCCCTTGTATGCGATTGAAAGACCTTTCACTACTATAACGATTCGCAAAGGGAGAAGGTATAATGGATAATAAAAAATTTTTTTACAGGCATTTTAACAAGCTAAGCATATAAAAGGTTGATTCAATCTCGGCGTACTGCTTTTTGCGTCTATTTTCCGCCAGTGACATGTGCATGCCAAGCACCCAATTACAGTCCTTTTCCACGAGATAGTTTTTAGGGAAAATGTATGTGCTGTTTGGTGTTTTGTACTGTGTTAAGTAATCAATTGCATTAGCAAACCACGTACTTTTCGTCGCAGCAGGGAAACGCGAATACAATAGCAAGCGCTGTAAATTGGGATTTGCGTACCCCTGCCCGTCGTTAAAGGGCTTTTTACAATCCCAGCCCATGGCGTAATATTTGCGGGGCGGCGCGGGCAAAATGCCGTACATCGGCACAACAATATCGTACTCGGGCGAAATAGTGTATTTAATGATATTGTCAATCTTCTCTCGAATTTCGGCGCAAGCATAATCATAAATTTCCGCGAACATAACTATATCGTATATCAACGGCACGCGGATATTTACACCCCCCGAAACCGTATCACATGCAATAGAGGGCTTGATAATGGGGCGGTCGCGGAACGCCTTCGGCACGCCCTTGTGGTTTTGCGGGTCGTCATAAATATCAAAGTCCATGTGCCGGGTAAAGCTGTAAATCGTATTTACCCGCCCAATAGCATAGTCCATTAACCCACTCATCGGAAACCTTGAACGAATCAAAAAAGGATAAGCGATAAGTTTATCGTATCCTTCGTTTAGCACAATTTCGGCTATGTCCGAAATATTTCCTACTGCGTGGTCAAATGCATCCATGCCGTGATACAAGCCAAAATCATTTAGCATGGGCAGCACATTTTCCAAATGGGTGCTGTCACTGCCATGTGTCCGGTTAAAGTCAAGATTTTTAAGCAAATCCAACCGTTTTTGTACCTGCGGTAACACCAAAAGTGCCGCCAAAGCGCCCTGCAATGATGCTTTGTTGGAAATAGGCATCAATTCCGCTTGCGTTCGGTAGCGCACCACGGCGTCGGCATTTGCCATAAGCCAGTCTATTCGTAAGTAATTTTTCATATTTCTCCGGGTCATATCTTAATTCCGCAATCACATAGGGTGACGCGATGATGGACACTATGTTAAAATTATTTGCCGCATTTGAGTATACCACGCATAAAAATCTTTACCAAATCTTTATCATTCCCTTAACCCTTTCTTACACCCCGATAATTACAATCCTCCTATCACTAACGAAAGGGGATTTTTTATGAGCGAAACAATTCTCCGCACCATCGGCATCACCAAAAAATACGGCACATTAAACGCCTTGGACAGCGTAAGCATCGAAATAAAGCGCGGGCAAATCTACGGGCTCATCGGACTAAACGGCGCAGGCAAGTCTACTTTCATGCGGTCTATCATGGGGTTAATTACGCCAAGTGCAGGCAACATCGAGCTTTTTGGCGAAGGGGGGGAAGAAGGACTGCGAAGGGGGCGGCGGCGCATCGGTCAGTCCATCGAGTATCCCGTATTTTATCCCGATATGAGCGCCCACCAAAACTTGGAGTTACAACGGCGGCTGGGCGGCGTCCCCCACCGCGGCGTTATCGAGAAGGTGCTAAAAACCGTGGGGCTGGAAGGCACGGGAAAAAAGAAAGCCAAGGACTTCTCCATGGGCATGAAGCAACGGCTGGTGCTGGCAAAAGCCCTTATCACCAACCCCGAATTTCTGATACTGGACGAACCCACAAACGGGTTAGACCCTATGGGCATCATCGAAATGCGGGAGCTGATGCGCCAGCTCGCCAAGGAGCGCGGGCTAACGCTGCTGGTTTCCAGCCACTTGTTGGACGAGCTGGCACAGGTGGCGACCCACTACGGCATCATCCACCACGGCAAGCTGGTGGCACAGCTTTCTGCGGAAGAACTGGCGGCACAATCCCGCCAATACGTAAAAATCACCGTAGATGACCCCGCCGCCGCCCTTACCGTGCTTTCACAGAAAATGGAAATCACCGACTACCAGGTAATCACCGCAAAGGAACTGCGGGTGTATGAAAAAACCGACAAAGCCGCCCAAATGAACGCCCTGCTGGTACAGGAAGGGCTTGCCGTTTCGGGGCTTTACGCCAGCGAGCAAAAGCTGGAGGAATATTTTATGGAGTTAACGACGGGAGGTGCAGCATGAGACATTTATTAGCCGTAGAACGGTACAAATTTGCCCGCAGCCGCGTGGTTTATGGTATCTTAGGGTGCATCGCCGTGGTTATTGGGCTTAATTTGTTGCAATCCACAGGGAACTTTCCCGTGCCGGGCTTTATGGGCATCGTTTCCCCCGCACGCTGGGATATATTGTTAACCGTGTGGTTTCCCATTTTTATCGCCTACTTCGTAGCCATGGAATTTCAAAACAAAACCATTAACGACGCCCTGTGCCTGGGGAAAAGTCGTATCGCCGTATATTTTGCAAAGCTTACCGCCGTACTATGGCACGTCGTGTTACTGGTCGTTATTATCATGGTGGCAAAAACCATCGGGCTTACTATCTTTAATGGCTTTGGCGAAATTGAGCCGTTGTATTTTCTTCGCCATGCCCTACAAGCCTTTGTGTTGCAAGTATTTTTCCAATTTAGCGTAGCGTCTTTATTTCTCATGGCGGCATTTATTATTAAAACCCCTACGCTTACGGTTATTGTGGGCATTGGTTATACCGTTTTCACCTGGTTTGGCGGTATAATGGTACGGGAATTTTTATTCGGCGGGCGTTTTACCCCATACACCTATTGGTTGCCCGCCCTATTTAACATGGAAGCCATCATAAACACCGACCCACAAGGCATTTTACGGGGAAGCATCGTAAGTATAGTATGGATAATCGCAACAACCTTCATCGGATGTGCCGTATTTAAAAGGACGGATTTAAAGTGAATGAGCCGATTCTGGTAATCGAGGACGATGCAAGCATAAACCGCCTGTTATGTGAAACCCTACAAGGCGCGGGCTATCAGCCCCACAGCGCCTTCTCGGGCAGTGAGGGGTTGCTTCTGTTGCCCGCAGAAAGCTGGAAATGCATCATCCTTGACCTTATGCTTCCCGGTAAAACGGGGGAGGAGGTACTTGCCATTCTGCGGGAAAGCACCACAACCCGCACCACCCCCGTTATTGCCCTCTCTGCCCGTACAGACCGCGAAAGCAAGCTAACCTTGCTCATCAACGGCGCAGACGACTACATCACCAAGCCCTTCGACATAGATGAGTTGCTTGCCCGCGTTGCCATTCAACTGCGCCGTTTTTCCGCCGCCCCCGAGGAAAGCCAAGTGCTGGAATGGCTGGATATTTCCCTGGCCCCCGCCTCCCGCGAGGTACATATAAACGGGAAACCCCTTGCCCTAACCAAGCGGGAATTTGATATTCTCGCTTTGCTCATACGCCACCCACGGCAGGTATACAGCCGCGCCACCCTCTTCGAAAGCGTGTGGCAGGATGACTTTATGGGGGACGATAAAACCGTAAACGTTCACATTTCCAACCTGCGCGCCAAGCTAAGCGCCCTTTCGCCCCACAAGCATATTAAATCCATTTGGGGCGTGGGTTTTCGGCTGGCGTTATGATATGGGCGGTCGCTCTTCTCGCCCTTGGGTGTATTATCCTACTAATACACCTCCTTCAAATGCGCCGCGAAATCGCCCGTCTTTCTTCCCACATAGAAGAAGTTAAACCCAATGCCCAATACGGTGCGCGGCTTTATTTGCAAGGAAACGATGCCGCCATTGAGGAAATTGCCGCCGCCATTAACGCGTTAATCGACGACTACGAAGAAAAGCTGCGCCGCACCGATGCCATGGAGGAAAACGTAAAGCTTTCCATTTCCGCCATTTCCCACGACTTGCGCACCCCTTTAACCACCATTCAGGGCTACCTGCAGCACATGGAAAAGACGCCCCACATCACCATCATCCAAGAAAACGTAAAGACCCTGTTGCACCTTATCGAAAACTTCTACGACCTGTCCCGCTTGGAGATGGGCATAGAAATTTTCACCTGTACACCCATAGACCTGCTCCGCGTAGTAAACGAAAAATTCCTACAGTTCTACCAAGCCTTCGAGGAAAAAAACATCACCGTCACCTTGCCCGACATTACCGAGGCAATGCACGTACATGCCGACCCCCATGCCCTAGACCGTATTCTAAACAACCTCATCCAAAACCTGCTCCGCTACGCAAAATCCGAGGCACAAATCACCATCACCCCCATGTCAGACACCATCCAACTCACCCTTACCAACGACAGCCATACCCCCTTACCCCCCAACCCCGATGCCCTTTTCGAACGCTTTTACACAACAGACCCCAGCCGCGCCAGTAAAAATGCGGGGCTGGGGCTGTATATTGTTCGCAAGCTGGTGCAGGGGTTGGGGGGTGGTGTTTCCGCCGCTGTTGAAGATGAGCGGTTCATGCTTACGTTGAAATTTTCGCGTGAATGAAAGATTAACGACCGTGGGACGCTGTCCCACCGAAACCGCGGGGGCTTTGCCCCCACACCCCCACGAGCCTTTAAAAAGGCTTGACCCAAACCTTGATGTTGGGGGATGGATTAGTTATGCTATACTGTTCACATTATTATTAAATATATTTTTAAGGATGTGAAGATATGGAAATGGTGAATATATCCGTTAATAATGACTTGGTTAAAAAGGCGGAGGAAATTTGCACCGCGCTGGGGTTGGAAGTTTCTTCGGCGGTGAATATGTTTTTGCAACAGTTGATTAACCATGAGGGGATTCCTTTTGAGGTGAAGGTGAAGAAGGCACTAGATGAGAGCATTGACACATCCGCCGACATTATGAAGGGATTTCCTTTTGAATGCTTTAAAGGAAGAATTGAAGTGCCTGATGATTTTTGCGAACCACTGGAAGATTTAAAGGAGTATATGTACTGATGGGGTATTTATTAGATACGCATGTAATTTTATGGGCAATGAACGATAAAACTCGGCTTTCGCGAAAAGCCCTTCATGCCTTGGGCGATACATCGCAAACAAAATATGTGAGCCTTGCTTCTTTTTGGGAAATTGCAATAAAAAATCGCATCGGCAAGTTGCCGCTTTCCATTAGTTTAGATGAAATGCGTCAAATGCTTACTTCGCACAAATGCAAAATTCTCAACATCAACCACGAAACCATCACCACCTTCAATACCCTCCCCCTACTCCACCGCGACCCCTTTGACGGCATTTTGGTTGCAACGGCGTTGGAAAACGATTTAACCGTCATCACAAATGACGAAAACATACAAAAATATGACGTTCCTTGGGTGTGGTAAAAACCGCGCCTTTTCTTTTGCAATATTTTTCCTAAGAACGGCTTTATACATATGAAAGGCCTTTCAATTTAACGAAAGGACGCGAGTGAAATGGACGAGGAACTACGCAACGCGCTTTTGCGGTTGGTGCGTTTCAAGTTTGCCAGCTACCCCAATGTGGCGGTTTTGGCAGACGATATTGTAAACGACGCTTATGTAAAACTGCGCACCAGCAAGGCTTATGCGGCGGAAAAGGTGAATTATGGCTACCTTTCTGTGGTGTGTGTGCGGCTGGCGTACCGCAAATTTATGGCGCAAGGGGTGGATTTTTCGCAGATGTACTTTGATGCGGAGGGCACATCGCTGGTGGACGAAACCGACATCGCGCGGGAAATTATTGCCGCAGAAGATGCCGCCGCCGTGCTGGAGTCGCTAAAAGTATTGCGCGACATTGAGCGCATCGTCATTACCCAGCGGTATTACGGCGAATTATCCTTCGCAGAAATTGCCGCAAGTAACGGGCTTAAACTAAACACGGTGCTTTCGCACCACCGCAGGGCGTTGGGCAAATTACGCCCGCAACTCACAAAATTATTGTCCTATAGAAAGGAAGATTATGATGAATAAAACCTTATGGAAACTCCAAAGCATTGGCGAACGATGCTGGATGCTCGCCAACCTTTCCGCACAACAAGCCGCAACGCTGGACTTGCGAGGCATTGCCGTAGTGGCGGACGAAACGCGAAAAATGGCAAACAAAATTAACGAATGGGTGGAACGCGCCCTCTTTGATGAAGCGGAAATTGAACCCGAAAAAATAAGTCAAATTGCGTTTAACCTAAACATGCTTGCCCTAAACAGTGCTATCGAATCCCACAACATTGGTGTGCGGGGCAAATCTGCCGCCGTTTGTGCAGACGATATCCGCAACCTTGCCAACGAAGCCGCGCTGCTGCTTGGGGAAAATGAACCCGCCGTACCCGCAAGTTATCCCATTCCCAAGCACCCCCTCACTTCCATTGAACAAGGGCAACCCTTCATCCAATTTGACCTCGGCGGGGTTATCGCCTTTGAACCGCTGGGCAATATCAAGGAAGTGATTTGGTACTATGTTGGCGAAGGTAGCACCCCCACCCACATGAACCTGCGGGGGCAAATGCTTCCCCTTGTTGAACCCTTCGCACGGCTTAACGCACCTGCGCCGCGTATGCACGTAATTTTACGTACGCCGTGGGCGGCACAAAACAAAACCTACGCCGTTGCCGCAGATGTAATAAATATTTTCGCTTGCCCCATTGGTACACCTGTACCCGCCTCCGCAGATATGCCGCTGGCAAAACACGTGCGCGAATGTTGGGATAATGAAAACGGCGCACCTTTCTATTTTATGGATTGGGCGGATATGGCGCAATAAAATTTGTAAGAAAATAGAATTTGTAAAAAAGACGACCCAACTGGTTACAATCTGTAACCAGTTGGATTTTTTTATTTCGCGGGAAGCTGAACATAGTATGATATACTCCCTTCATACATACAAACAGGGGGCGAAGTAATGCTTTGGTTAATTTACGCCGTTGGGGCGGCGGTGTTTGCGGCGTTAACAACGGTGCTTGCCAAGGTGGGCATTAGGGATGTGGACTCCCACGTAGCTACGCTGGTGCGCACGGGGGTTGTGCTGGTTTTTGCGTGGGTGCTGGTTTTTATCGTGGGGGCGCAAGGGGGCATAGGGGAAATTTCTGGGGGGCTGTGGCTGCTGGTGTTGCTTTCGGGGCTTGCTACGGGCGGGTCATGGCTGTGTTTTTTCCGCGCGTTACAATTGGGTGCGGTAAACAAGGTGGTTCCCATTGATAAAAGCAGTACGATTTTAACCATGGTCCTTGCCTTTATTTTCCTTGCCGAGCCTGTAGGCGCGGTTATGCTCATTGGCATGGGGCTAATGGCGCTGGGTACGTGGCTGATGCTGGAAATGGAAAACGATGCCCACACCCCAAGTAGTAAAGCATGGCTTTTTTACGCCGTAGCGGCGGCGGTGTTTGCGGCGCTGGTCGCCATTATTGGGCGCTTGGGGGTTGCGGAAATGGACGCAACCCTATGGACGGCATTACGCACGGGGGTGGTCATTCCGCTAAGCTTTCTTATGGTTTGCATCACAGGCGGGGTAAAAAAGCTAGGGGAAATTAGCCGCAGAAGCGGGGTATTTTTGGTGCTTTCGGGGGTGGCTACGGGGGTTAGCTGGTTATTCTTCTACCACGCCCTTGCGGTGGGGAACGCAAGCTTGGTTGTACCCATCGACAAGCTGAGCATTGTACTTACCATGGGCTTTGCGGCGGTTTTCTTGGGGGAGAAGTTTAGCCGTAGGAGTGTGCTGGGGCTGGCGCTGCTTACGGCGGGCACCCTGCTGCCCGTTGTACATTCGCTGGTATAATGTGGTATAGTTTGACAATGCACTTCATTTTAAAGGAGGCACGATATGCTACAAGATTTACTTACGGCAAAAAAAGCCGATTTCAAGGACTACACGGAGCTGCGGGCGCAGGTTAATTCCACCCAGCAGGTGACATTACTCTCGGGGAATATGACCGCCAACGCGCAAAGCGCTACGGGCGGCGTAGCCGCACGGGTGTACAAGGGCGGGACCTTTGGCTTTGCTTCGGCGGCGGCCTACAACCATGACAGCGTTTCCAATGTGCTGAAGGCAGCCACGGATAACGCTATTTTTATGGATTCCCATGTGAAAAAAGGTAAGCCGCCCCTTCCCGTGGTGACGGGGGCAAAAATGGATTTACGCAAGTTCCCCAGCGAGCCTATTAACCAAAAATTACTCATCGACTTTGCCAAAGGGCTGGACGAAATGATTGTGAAGAAGTGCAAAAATCTTTCCAGCCGCACGGTGGTTTCTAACTGCCTTAACATGGAGAAGCTGCTGGTGGTAAGCGACGGCGCGGACAGCCACTTCTACCAGCCCCGCGCCATGGCGTATGTCATTATGACGGCAGAAACCAAGGACGGCGACCAAGTGGAATTATTTAAAGCGCTGGGCGGCTTTGGGCATTTTGACGAGCATTTTACCGACCCTTCTGCCTATGCGTGGGAAATTGATGAATTGTACGAGCATTTGATGGCGAAACGCGAGGGCGTGTTTGCCGACGCGGGGATGAAAAAATGCATCATCCACCCAGACCTTGCAGGGATGCTTGCCCATGAAGCGGTGGGGCATACCGTAGAGGCCGACCTTGTGCTGGGCGGCAGTGTGGCAGGCCCGAATTTGAATAAACAAGTGGCGAGCGAGCTGGTGAGCATGACGGACTTCGCCCACACGGCGTTTGGCAAGACCTGCCCCCTGCCCGTGTATGTGGACGACGAAGGCACACCCGCCGAGGATGCGATTCTTATAGACAAGGGCATTCTCAAGGGGTATATGCACAACAAGGAATCGGCGCGGCATTTTGGTGTTACACCACAGGGCAACGCCCGCGCCTTCGCCTTTAGTGACGAGCCGCTCATCCGTATGCGCAACACGGTTATTTTGCCCGGGCAGTCGAAGCTGGATGATATGATTGCCAGCGTAGAGGACGGTTATTACCTGATTAAGACGGGGAATGGGCAAGCGGATTCGACGGGCGAGTTCATGTTCTCGGTAGACCTTTCCTATGAAATTAAAGGCGGCAAAATTGGCAAGGCGATACGGGAAACCACCATCTCCGGCGTTGCCTTCGAAATGTTAAAAACCGTAGACATGGTAAGCGACGATATGACATGGGACGTGGCGGGCTTCTGCGGAAAAAAACAACCCATGACATGCAGTATGGGCGGCCCCGCCCTACGCTGTGACATGAATATAGGGGGGCGATAATATGAAGGACATAGCCAACTACGCCTTACAGGTCATGAAAAAAGCAGGGGCGGACAAGGCCGCCTGCACCGCAGGGCAAGGCAGAAAAGACGAGTTTAACGTAGAGGCCAACAACTTTACCCTGTTGCGCACCAATTTTAGCGATTCCCTTCATTTAAAAGTGCTGGTAGACGGGAAAAAAGGCACAACCACCATCAACAAGCTGGACAAGGATTCCATTGATAAAGCCGTAGAAGAATGCGTAGCCCTTGCCAAGCAGGGCACCCCCGACGAGGCGGAGGACATCGCACCCCTTGCCACCAACAAGGATTTCGACCAAAAAATTGGCGGCTTTGACGCGGCAAAGCTTTTCTCCCGCTCCCAAGAATTTTTGACCCAAGTGAAGGACGAAATGCCCAAAATTATGATTGAGGGCATGACGGCAGAATTTAACAGTGGCTGTACCACCTACGCCAATTCCAACGGCGTGTGCTTCACCAACGAGAGCGAAAGCTACAACGCGGGCTCCTCCTTTAACGCGGTGGAGGGGGACAAAACCTCTTCCTTCAACTATTACTACTCCGCCTTGGCGAACCTAAACACGCCTTTCATCGACCTGGGCATGACGCGCACCCTTTTTGAAGAATCGGTACGCTCCCTAACGCCGCGGGGCTTCGATGGCAAGCATGTGGGGAAAATTATCGTAACCCCTGCCGCCGCCGACATGCTGTGGCACACGATTTTCGGTTGCTTCTTAGACGATTTTTCCATGATACAGGGCACAAGCCGCTGGAAGGACGCCCTTAACACCAAGGTAACCGACAGCAAGCTAACCCTACGCACCTCGCCCTTGCACCCCCTCATCGTAGGCGGCGAACGCGTTACGGGGGATGGCTTCGAGAGCGTAAACCAGGACTACATCAAAGAGGGCGTGCTTACCTCCTTTGACCTGTCCCTATACGCCGCCAACAAGACGGGCAAGCCCCGCGCGGGCAACAATGCCTGGAGCTTGGAGGTTTTACCCGGCGACATGCCCTATGCAGACATGCTTAAGGGCGTAGACCGCGGCATACTCATTAACCGTTTTTCAGGCGCCCAGCCGGGCCCGTCGGGGGATGTTTCCGGCGTGGCGAAAAATAGCTTCCTCATCGAAAACGGCACCGTTACCGACGCGCTGGTAGAGACCATGGTTAGCTTCAACCTTGTAGATGTGCTGCAAAACATTGTAGGCATTTCCCGCGAAGTAAATGCCGATGGCTACGGCGTGCTGCCTTGGATTTGCTTGGATGGGGTTACGATTTCCGGGGCGTGAAAGGATGCTGGAAAGTCAAAAGATTAAGACCTTGGGGACGCTGTCCCCAAACCCCTGCTCGCTTTTTGAAAAAAGCGAGGCAAAAACTTATAATTGGACACAGTGATATTTGTCCCAAAATTTTGAAGCCAGCGTATGCTGGCTTCGATTTTTTTGATGATAAATAACATACCAAGCGCAAAAATAAAGTTTGGGTCGAGCCTTTTTAAAGGCTTGCAGGGGTGTGGGGGCAGCGCCCCCACGGTTTTAATCTTTTAATCCCTTGACCTTAATTATTTCCCAAAAAATACCCCTGTTTACCGCCTCGCTTTCCTGTCAATAATAATCACTAAACGACAAAAAGACAGGCGGGATGGAATGTCAGACAAATTTATCATCACCCCCAACGGCGCGCTCACAGGCGACGTGCATATAAGCGGCGCAAAAAACGCGGTACTGCCCGTGCTTGCGGCAACCTTGCTTACAGGGCAACCCTGTACAGTACAAAACGTACCCGATTTAAGCGATGTGGAAGCCATGTGCGGGCTACTGGAATCCCTTGGCGCGGGCACTTCATTTGACGCAAGCAAGGGCAATTTAACCGTATGTGCGGAAAATTTAAATACGCATGAAGCAGCCTACGAATGGGTGGGTAAGCTTCGTGCATCTTTTTTAATTATCGGACCTATGCTTGCGCGGCTGGGTAAGGCGAAAATTCCGCTGCCTGGGGGCTGTGCCATTGGTTCGCGCCCCGTGGATTTGCATTTAAAGGGACTTGCCGCCATGGGGGCGGAAATTGAGCATACCCACGGTTTTATCTGCGCCAGCGCACCCAAATTGCGCGGGGCAAAAATTTATTTGGACTTTCCAAGCGTTGGCGCAACAGAAAGCATAATGATGGCAGCGGCGCTGGCGGAAGGGCAAACCATCATGGAAAACTGCGCCGTAGAGCCGGAAATTGTAGACCTCGCCAATTTCCTGAACGCGGCAGGGGCAGATATACGCGGCGCAGGTACGGATACGGTAAAAATTAACGGGACGCGGGCGCTGCGCGGCGTAACCCATGCCGTAATCCCCGACCGCATTGAAGCGGGCACATTTATGGTAGCGGCGGCACTAACGCGGGGCGACATTCATTTAACTAATGTAATGGCAGACCATTTGAAGCCCGTCACCGCCAAGCTAAAGGAAGTAAATGTAAACGTAATGGAAACGGAAAGCGGACTGCGCGTTTTTCATGACCCGACCATGGAGGTTATCGCCACGGATATAAAAACAATGCCCTTCCCGGGCTTCCCCACCGATATGCAGGCGTTTTTTATGTCCCTTATGGCAACGGCAGCGGGGACGAGCATCATCACCGAAACGGTTTTCGAAAACCGCTTTATGCAAGTAGGCGAATTAAAACGCATGGGTGCAGAAATTAAAATTGAAAGCCGAAGCGCCGTCATCGAGGGCGTACCCAAGCTGGCGGGGGCACAGGTAACGGCAAGCGATTTGCGTGCGGGGGCGGGGCTAATGCTTGCCGCCTTAAACGCCGACGGCGTTACAGAGCTGGGCGGTGTTAGCCACATCGACCGCGGTTACTGTGCCTTAGAAGCGCGGTTAAACCGTCTTGGTGCGGACATACAGCGTATTTCATAGACACGCCCCACAAATTTCCAATTATGGATGTTTAAAACATTCCCTCGCGGGGCAATACTCCTCATACATCAAAAAATATGAGGTGAGTGAATGAAGAACACACAGAACAGTATTTTTAGGAAGAAAGGTTTTTTTATCGCGCTGTATTCGTGCCTTGGTGCGGTGGCGGTTTTGGCGCTGGTAATTACCTTTAGCCCCTTAGGCGGGCGCGACCCGTATGCAGAGGACGCCGCCCCCGTAGGTGCAGACCAAGTACTTCCCTATCAGCAGCAAATTGAAGCCCGCACCGACGACGAGGCATGGTTTCGCCCGCGTCCAACGCCAACGCCTGCACCGCAGCCAATTCCTACTCCCGTACCGCAGCCTGTAACGCCGCAGCCCCCTGCGGTGCGCCCCCCTGCAACGCCTCCTGCCGTTCCCACCGCGCCTACGCCTCCTGCAACGGGCGAAACGATACAGCCCAACGGAACACCCGCGGTAACGCCTTCCCCCGCACCCCGCGTAACGGGTGCCGTCGAAGCCCCTTACGTTCCCGCCGCATCGTATGAAGACGCAGCCCCTGTAATCCCCTTCGCAGCATTGCCCGCAACCTTTGTGCCGTTTACCCACAATGACCGTATGATATGGCCTGTAGAGGGCGAAATTCTGATGGACTTTGACGCCTATACGCTGGTATACGACCCAACGCTGGACCGTTTTGCCATTAACGAGGACATTCGCGTAGCTGCCCAAGAAGGTACGCCCGTACGTGCGGGTGCAGACGGACGTGTAATTTCCATCGGCAATAACGTTGTGCAGGGCAATTATGTATTGGTTGACCATGGAAACGGCTGGATAGCTCGCTACGGTCAGCTCATGGACGCCATCATGGTGAATGAAGGCGATGTAATACGCACGGGGCAGGTAATTGGCGGCGTTGGTCAGCCATCTTACTTCGGCACCATGCTGGGAACGCATCTCAATTTCCAACTAACCCACGAGGGCGATGTAACCAATCCGCATTTGGTTTTGACGGAGCGCTAAGGTTTCATCAAAACTTTGTTAATGGGAGTTGTCGTTATCGGCAACTCCTTTTTATTTACTGCGGATAGCGATAATTTTCAATAAACCGCAGCACACGATACAGGCTTACATTTGGGTTTACCCACAAGTCGGGGGCAAAGCCAACGCCGTCGAAGGGTTGCAAATGGGTTGGCGCACTCATGGATACGCCGAAACGAATATCCAAGCGGCTGTGGGGTAATATTGTGTTACCCATGTTTCCGCTGATTAGCACGCCCATGGTGGGTGTGCCTACGATAAGTACATTTTCCAACTGGCGTAATAGCCCTACGAACGCATCTCCCGCAGAGCCTACTGCACTGTCGGTAAGTACGATAAGTAAATTTTCATTGGGAATGAAGGTCGGTTCATCTTCGTGGGGCCAGATATGCCACCTGGGGGGCGATGCAACGGGCATAAAAGGTTGCAACGCATTTATCGAGTGGGAATAGCGGCGAATGTGCGTAAACATCATATCAAAGCGGACCGGGAAGCGGGTGTACTGTTCTATCCAGCCGAAGGCAAAACCATCACTGCCGCCCGAGTGCCCGCGTAAATCAAGAATAAGCACAGGCTCGTTGCGCAGTTGGCGACCCGTGCGTTGGAACCGCCATAACGTACGCTCGTTTGTATCGTGCAGCCGTCGGTTTTCCAATATGGGAACGCCGTTTTCCTCGCGCAGGGTGTGTACATTTGTGTGGGAAACGGCGGCATTTTCTATGGCATCTACGGGAATGGAACGCGTATACCGTTCGGGCGAAGTCATATTTTGCAATTCCACAAAAATATCCGGCGGGTTTGCATCATCATCGGGGCGTAAGCCGTACACCCGATAGCCAAACACGTAGGCGAGCGACCCTTGGCGGGTAAGCGTGGGTAAAATCTGCGCGTTTGTTTCCAGCACAAGGTAGGTTATACCGTCTATTGGCAAGAAATAATTGCCGTCCTGCGCGTACATAAAATACGTGTGATTCATAAATAATACACTACGCACGCCCACACTCTGCCAGCCCAGCCAGAAGTGATTGTCCGCAATTGCGCCGCGTAGCGCGGGCAAAAGCAAGTCATGCAGGTAATCATGTACCGAAAGTGGGTTGGGTTTGTGTGTTAAGTTTAGCCGTATTTTTTCATGCAGCGGCGCAAAAACGGCGTCGCCGCCAAAATAGCCATAGGCGCCGTAGCCATAACGCAGCAGCATGAATAGAAAATCCAACTCTTCTTCAATTTCTGCATGGGAAAGTGCGGCAGGGGTTGGTATGTCTGCTTCCGCGTAGCTACGAATGCGCTGTGCGAAGTGGTAGTCGTCCATCGCGCTCATATTTGGTGTAAGAAAGCCTTCGATGATGTACGAAAAATTTTCCACCCTCGGCGGGAAAGTGGCGTGGCGGTTTGCGTCCATAATTTGGCGTACTTCATCGGGCACGTTTACGGGATTGGGGCGCGGTGTGCCTTCCCGCAGCATAAAAACCCACAGCCCGCCTGTTATAAAAAGAAGGCACAGCAATCCCGCGAGGATAAGCTGTTTATGTAAATGGAATGTCATTTGTAATTTAAGCAATCGCATGTTCATGTCGTAATTATATATTTTGTGCCATAAAATGGCAAGGTAAGGGTACATATTTTTCTTCAATTTTCTAAGAATAATCGGGTGAAGCGAATTTATTCGTTATATCACGTATCAAAGCTCGATATTTGATAGAAAGGGGCAACTTACCATGACAGGCTTAAAACAATCCGAACTTAACTGGATACGCGAATCCGTTAGCGGGCATATGGTTTCGTCGTGCAAATTAAGCGATTATGCAAACCAAGTGCAAGACCCGCAATTGCAACAAATGTTTTCCAAATCTTCCAAAGACGCCAAAAAGGCGGCGCAAGACCTAATTAAAATGCTATAACGAAAAGGAGTGAATAAAATGAGCGAAAAAGATATCGTACTAGATGTGCTTTCGGGCGTTAAGTCCAGCTTAACGGGCTACGCAACTATGATAACCGAAACCGCAAACCCCGAATTGCGTCAAACCTTCCAGCAAATGCGCGACGGTGACGAAAAATTCCAATACGACCTGTATAAAATTGCTTCCCAAAAGGGTTATTACGTGAATTCCCCCGCAGCCAATGAAGATGCCGTAAACCAGTTACGCGCCACACTAAGCGGCGGTATGACAGCTTGCTAGTATAGCTTAAATTTTAACGTAGGAAGCCCGCGAATGCGGGCTTCCTTATAATCTCTCCAAAGGAGCATTTCCATGAAAAAAATCGTCCTCATTGCCTTCATTATAACGGCATCGCTCATACTTACAGGCGCGGGTAAGCCCTACACGCTGCTCATTTACATGAACGGTTCGGACTTGGAGTCGGATTTTGGGGCGGCAACGGACGACCTTGTGGAAATGTTGGATTCGGGGCTGGATTCGCGTAACGCGAATGTCATAATCCTTACGGGCGGGGCGCGGCGCTGGATGAACGGCGTCATTCCCAATAACGAGTGCGTGGTGTGGGAACTGGTAAACGGGCACCTATATGAAGTAACAAGCTTTGGGCGGGTCAATATGGGCGCCAAGGAAACCCTTAGGGATTTTATCCAATTTGGCATGGAAAATTTCCCGGCAAATAAAACGGGTTTAATTATGTGGGACCACGGCGGCGGGTCAATCGCGGGCTTTGGGCATGATGAAAAATTTATCGACGGTACGCTTACGTTGTTGGATATGGATTGGGCATTCCGCGAAGCGGGCTTGCATGAAAAAAAGCTGGAATTGCTGGGCTTTGACGCGTGTCTAATGGCCTCGGTGGAAATGGCCGTAATCGCGGCGCAGTATGCGCGGGTATTTGTCGCGTCGGAGGACCTGGAGCCAACGGACGGGTGGGATTATCGCTTCCTTGGTGCGTTAAATGACAGACCCAACATGAACGGATTTGCCCTGGGGCGCACCATCGTGGATACATTTATGGATTTTTACGGCGAAGCTTCGGATGAAATTTTAACCCTGTCCGTGGTGGATTTGTCCCGCGTGCAATCGGTAATGGACGCGATGGGCAACCTTATGTACAAAAGTGCGGCGTATTTAAATGCGCAGGGCTTTCGCAACTTGGCAACGCGGCGTGCGCGTACAAAAACCTTTGGAGAAGGTTCACCGCGCGACAATGAATCCGACATGGTGGATATCGGCGACATGGCAAAGCAGCTGCACGACCTGTTCCCGCAGGAAAGTACGGCGCTTTTGCGCGCCCTTGCGCAAGCTGTAGTTTACGAGCGCAATAACGCAAATGTGCCGCTGTATGGGCTTTCTACCTATTATATTTACGGTGGAAAGTCGGAAGGGGAAAGCGCGTTATATACCTACAACGCGCTGGAAATGGACGAAAGCTTTACACAATATTTGCATTATTTCTTTGACGCTTTGCTTGGCAGCGCCGCAAGCGAAAAATGTGAAATTATCCTGCGCGAATCAGCGCTTTGGAAGCCCGAAACAGAATATGTATACCGCCTTGCGGGTATTTCCCCCGCACAGGAAATTGATTTAGCATACCGGTGGCCCTTCATTTTTGACCATATGCTCCTGCGTTTTCCCATAAACGCGAACCGTAAGACGCAATTCTATGCAACGCCCGTGCGCGTAAATGGTCGCGACGCAGACTTAATTTCCACCGAAAACCGTATCATGGGCATTCGCCACCGCGACCATAACGTAGTGCAAAAAGGCTACGACCCCATCCGCGCAGGGGATAGTATCACCTTTTATACGTTGGAGTGGGATATCCTTACCGATACCTTCCAATGGAAACGGGGTCGCACCATTACCGCACAGGGCAGCCTGCGCATTGAATGGAATACGACCCCGGCAAACCATACCCTGGGGGCGCGGTTTACGGATATGTGTAACAATGTATCTTATACGCTTTTTGAAAGCACAGCGCCCGCAGCACACCAGCGCAAGGCATTTTCTACAAGCAAAGCAAACTGCGGGTTTGCCCAAATCTCTGCGGTATGCCCCGGCGTGAGTACGCAAACACGCCCCTTGCCCTGTGTACGGGTATACCCCGCAGCGCGAATGGCGGCAGGTGCGTTAAAATACGGTTCACTTTCGTATTTTTCTACTTCGCCTTGCGCGGCGGCGTAGGATGCGAGGAAGATGTTTGCATCTTCTGCCGTAATTTCCAAATGGTAATGCTCGTCAACCTCGGTAAAAATTTGTACGCCCGCTGTAATGGGATGGGGTTTAATTACATCTACCGTTGTGGCGCAGTTGTTGGGGTGGAAGGCGAAAACACAGCCGATTAAATCGTCTAATTTTTTTGTTGTCTTGCCCTTTACCGTACCGCTGTGGGTAACAAGAAGCCCGCCGCCGTTTTCTACGTAGCGCACAAAGGCATCCTGCACGGCAGGGGTCTTCCACGAAGTATTGTCGGTAAGGGTTACATGGTCGCACTTGCTCATTACAACTACATCGTAGTCGGGTAATTTTTCCGCGTCGAAGTCATTTGCGTCGTAAATTACATCAAGGGTAAAGGACTTTTGCTTTAATGGCGCAAGCCCCGCCTCGGGAATGTTTCCCGGATGGTATTGGTCGTCACATAATAATAATATGCGCATAAAGGTAGCTCCTTACTAAGTTTTTCAAACATTATACTATACACACTTGCGTTTATACACCTGTAACGCCGCAATACAGGAAAAAATTGCAATGCCTATACACCACGCCAATGCGGGAAGTAGACTTCCGTTAAGCGGCATATCCAGCATTAGCCCGCGGGTCGCGTCAATGATGGGCGTCATTGGCTGGTACTGCGCGAAGGTACGTAACCAGCGCGGCAAGGTGTCAATGGGCGCAAATCCCGAGCTTACAAAGGGTAAAATGAAAAATGGAAACAAATACCCCGCCGAGCCTTCCGCCGTTTTGGAAAGTAGCCCAAACAACACCGCAAGCCATGAAATGGCTACCCCAAATAACACAAAAATTCCCGCCGCCATTAGCAGTGCAAGTGCGCCCCCCTGCGGGCGAAAGCCCACAAGTAAGCCCGTGGCGATAATCACCGCCGTGGTTATCATGCTGCGCACTACAGACGCCGCCGCATGTCCCGCAAGCACGGCAAGACGATTCATGGACATAGCGCGGAATCGGTCGATAATCCCTTTATTCATGTCGTGGTTAATATTAATCGCCGCGTACTGCGCGCCTTGGGAAACAGCCTGCAAAATTATCCCCGATACAATGAAGTCGATATAGCTGTGGTACCCGCCAACATCGGCAATGTCCCCAAATACCGTACCAAACAAAAGCATTAGGAAAAATGGCGTTAGTGTCGCCATAATTAGCGTTTCCACGTTGCGAAACGAGATGCGCATACAGCGCTTTATCATAATCCGGCAATCGTTCATTTTTGCACCTCCGTGTGCGGTTTTTCGCCGATAAGGGTTAGGAAAACATCCTCCAGCGAGGGTAAATTCATCTCAATTTCGTCCGTTTCAAAGCCATGCTCTTGCAAAATTTGCAATGCGCGTTTTGCGTCTGCTTCGCGCTTGAACGGTATTTTTGCCCCACGCTGGGGCATTTTTGCTTTTAAAACATCGGGCGTGCCCTCGGCGATAATGCGCCCCTCGTGCAAAATGGCGATAGTATCTGCCAACGCTTCCGCCTCTTCTAAGTACTGCGTAGTGAGGAAAACTGTCGTGCCCTGTGCGGCAAGCTCCTTCACCATTTCCCACATGCTAATGCGGTTTTGCGGGTCTAGCCCCGTGGTCGGCTCATCAAGGAAAATTACTTGAGGGTCGCCAAGTAAACTCATTGCAATGTCTAACCTGCGGCGCATACCGCCTGAATACGTGCTTGCCGCACGCGAAGCGGCATCCTGTAACCGAAAACGCGAAAGCGTTTCAAGTACTTTTGCTTTAATGTTGGGAAGCCGCTTTAACTCAGCGATAAGGTGTAAATTTTCCGCGCCCGTTAGCACTTCGTCCACGGCGGCAAATTGCCCCGTTAAACTAATGCACTTGCGCACATCCTTTGCGTTACGCACCACATCGTATCCGCAAATGGTTGATGCCCCGCCGTCGGGCTTTAGCAATGTGGACAAGATGCGCACCGTCGTGGTTTTTCCCGCACCATTGGAACCCAGCAACGCAAAAATGCTGCCCCGCGTTACGTTAAAGCTAACGTCCTTTAGTATGCGGTGCTTCTTAAACGCCTTTTGCAAATGTGATACAGAGATAATATTTTCCATACCTATGCTCCTCTCATACATTCATCGTGCATGTATAAAATAACATACGTACAGCGTGTATGTAAAGTCTGCAAAAAAATCACCCGCTATATTTGCGGGTGAAGTTGGTTGAGCAGCCCAAAAAATATATTTTCCAGTTCTTCATCAATAAAGTCGTAGCCCATGCCTTTAAAAATCCCCATAATTATATTTGCTTTTTCCTTTGTATCTGCTTCGCTTGCGGGGAAGATGTTGGGCATCATCCATACATTGGTGAGCAGCAGAAATAACTCCGCAAGTGCCATGGCATTGCCTTTTTTAATTGAACCGTCGGCCATGCCGTCTTCTAACAGCGTTGTCATTGACTTTGCGTCAATAGTAATATTTTTAATATGCTCGGAGAGGAATCGCGGGTTGGCGAGCAATGTCATGGCAACGCTGGTTACTTGCTTGCGTTGCTCGCTGTCTATGTTGAGCTTTAGCCCCAGCTTTAGCGCGTATTTAAGGCGTTCCAACCCGTTGGGGAAGGGGGTGTTCATCGCCGTTTCGAAAGGGTTGCGCACGTTGTAATCGCTGTCCAAAATGGCTTGCAGCACTTCCTCCTTCGACTTGAAATGATGATAAAACGCGCCCCGTGTAAGCCCGCCAAGGTTGGCGACAATATCCAATACCGTGGTTTGCTCGTACCCTTTTTCCGCAAAAAGCTGAAGGGACGTTTCTAATATTTTTTTTATGGTTTCCTCGGGGTGTTTGTTACGGGGCATGGGAACGCTCCTTTAGCATTAGCCGGGTGCGTTTAAATTATTGCCAAAATCTTAGAAAATGTCAAAGCTTGTGCGGTATACTACGCGCAAGCCAACGGGCACACGCCTGAAAAGCGCATCACAGCTCTGCCGACAAGCGATAGCAACGCCTCTGCGCGCATCTACAGTGATTGCCCTTTGCACGGATTGACTCCCCTGCGGCTTACCTCGGGATAATTATGTATCGAGCTTGTTAAAACCAAGTGAGTACCGCTATATGAAAGCGCGCGGCGGGGCTTGTGCGGTTTGTAATTTTCAAACTTGCAACAGAAATTATCCGACACGGGAAAGTTGCGTAACGTGTATTGCATACATGGGAATTCACCCCTGTACAGACATGTATGTAATAACCAACGCAGAACACAACCTACCGTGCGTAATATCATAACAATTTAAACAATGAAGCATCTTTTTTAGCACGCCCTTGTGCGACGGCATTGCCCAATTCCTTTGGAATTGGCTAAGGGTGTGCTTTTTTTGTGGAGGGGTTGTTAGTCGAAAAATAAACCTTATCTCGGGTACATTTATTATCGTTTCCCTTCCTTTGCCCAATCGGTTAGCTTTGCTAACCAGTTCGCAAAATGGCGGCACTCGACAGCAATTTTATCTACCGTTATGCTTTCGGCAATGGGTATGCCATCTTGCAATTTTTGGTATTTGGGTAATACGCCAATAATTCGCCTTGATGGTGCGGTTTCGTATTTTTCGTTGATATGCTCGGGTGTTTCATGCCTGCGTCGAATGTTTGCAAGTTCGTCAATTTGATTTTTGTTTGCAATGTTAGAAAAAGCCGCCGTGTTTGAGAACAAATAGCCTTCAAACTCGTGCAGCGTAAGGTTAAACATCAAGTTCGAAAGCTGTAAATCATCTTCAACTGCTTTTTCGATGGCATTCGTGCGGGCGTATATGTCACTCTTATTCACATTAAATCCGGGCAAATGTTTTGCAGCTCCGTAATAATCAATCATTGATGTTACAAGTGCCGCAGGGTATGATTGGCAGTAGCCAACAAGAAAATCCTTGATTCGCTTGTAATTTGAAACGCCTTTCATGCCTTTTGGGCTCACAATCAGCCCGACTCGTGAAAGGTACGGGGTTAAGATTTTTTCAACAAAGAGTTCTTCTGTTTCGCCTTCACAACAAATTATCAAGTTTTTCATCGAGCAAACCTCCCCCCGAGAATATTGTTGTTCCATAACTCGCCTAACGAATAGTCTTTTTCTAACCAATACGCTAACTGCTCATTGCTTTTGCGTTCAAACCCGGAACCTTCTTTGTCGTAGTCAACAACTATAATATCATCGGCTGTAAAGCAGTTAAGAAGGTCGGCTGACTGGGTAGCAATAATAACTTGTTTATCAACAGCTACTTTATGCACCATCTCGGCGAAAATAGAAATGGCAAATGGGTGAAGTCCAAGTTCCGGCTCGTCAATTATGAGAATGGATGGCTGGAGTTCTTCAGGTTGCAATAACAGGGTTGCAAGGCAAATAAAACGGAGTGTCCCGTCAGAAAGTTGAGAAGCACCGTAAATTACTTTGTTTTCTTTATGTTGCCACCGCAACTCTATTTGTTCGTCATTAAGCTCTTTTGGAGATAGTATAAAGTCCTCAAAGAATGGAGCGACCAGCTGTACAGAACGGATGATTGCCGCATAATCTTTGGGAAAAGACCTTTTTAAGCGATACAGAAACGCTGCTAAATTGCGGCCGTCAGACATAAATGCGACATCGTTAGAAACTTCCTGCTCACCTTTTTTGCGCGAAGATGCAGTTGTGTCTTGAAACCTGTAAACAATCCAGCCGGGGTTTAACATCATCGTTGATACATCGGCATTGTCCTGCATGCTTCTTAATGTGTTAAGTGCCATTGATTCGCTATGCTCACCTTCTCCTAAAAGGTGTTTGCCATTAAAATAAAGACTTTCCATAGAAATAAATAAATTATTGTTCTCGGTATGACCTATATCAAACATGTATATATCATCCCCGAAATAAAACTCAGCAATAATACTGTCTGTTTCCGCCTTGCCGTTGTGGAAAAGATTGTCTACCCCCTTTTTTGCACCATAGTATGATAAACCGCGAGCTAATACACTTTGCAAAAGCTCTAATGCAGAAAGGAAGTTGCTTTTGCCGGCGCCGTTTGCGCCTATCAAAACATTGATAGCGCGCAAGTCAAGTTCGCAATACCTAATGGATTTGAAGCCACGAATGACTATTTTGGTTAGTTTGCCCAATCTTTCCTCATTCATTTCTGCCCCTCCTGCATAAAGATTTGTTTTGTGGCTTCGATATATTTCTTGTTTCATCAGTAACTCCAACCATTCCACAGTTTCATACACCACGTCGTATATATCGCCGACGGTGTCTATAAGATTGGGTGCACACCTGTTATGCAATGTTTTCAATATACCACGCTTTTGTTAGTGAATACAAATGTTTACGGCAATGGGAAAATCTATTAAAAACGGGATGCTTTTATGATAACCCATAAATACTATCGGCATTCAAATCACATCAATGCGCAAACAAAATGGTTTTACGCAGGAAGAATTAGCGGAGAAACTAAAAATCCCCCGGACAATCAGCGAATGGGAAAGCGGGCACACACGCTGCTTGTATTGTGCGGTTAGGCTTGATACAATTATTTTGGATTAGTATTTTTGAAGCGGTAAGGAGTATGCACATGGAATTTAATTGGATTACGTCAGAAGATGCAGTAAAACCTCGTGATGGCAGATACAAAAATTCGGAGGTCAATAAACAAGATGATATTAGGCAACAATATAAACGGAGGGACACCACATGAACCAAGAAGCTCAAATAGAAAAAAGTTTTATTGATATTCTAACTCAGCGAAAAAACCAATGGACATACCGTAATGATATAAAGTCCGAAACCGCTCTTTGGGAAAATCTGCGCGGACATATTAACCGAATTAATTTTGCACGGCTTGATGGTGTGCCGCTCACCAATAAAGAATTTGAGCAGTCAAAAGTTGAGTTTAAGCGTTTAACAGCTACTCCTTTTGGTGCATCTCAATGGCTAAGGGGCGAAAATGGTGTTGCCGCCATTAACATTGAGCGTGAGGACGTTAAGCAAGGCAGGGTTTCTCTCGTATTATTCAGCAACAAAGAAATTGCAGGCGGTATTTCAAGTTATGAAGTTGTAAATCAAATAAAACCCGATGCAGATGCCAACTTGCGTGGCGATGTAACGTTGCTTATAAACGGTTTGCCAATTATCCACATTGAATTGAAAGCCGAGTCTGCAAAAGATGGGTATATGCAAGCTTTTGAACAGATAAAGCGCTATGCAGAAGCTGGATTTTTTGATGGAATTTATGCCGCAACGCAAGTGTTTGTAATCAGTAACAAGGTAGATACAAGGTATTTTGCCCGCCCCGGTTCAAACAGTGCAAAGGCATTCGATAAAGCCAAAGGTTTTTTGTTTAGATGGCGTACTCCGGAAAACAAAGATATTAAAAATCTTTACGAATTTACAGAAATGGTTTTGCGTATTCCCGACGCTCACGAATTAATAAGCAGATTTACTATTTTAGTTGACGATAAAAAGAACCAAAAATTCTTAATGGTTTTACGGCCGTACCAAATACACGCAATTCAAAAAATCATTTGCCAAGCTGCCAAGCATGAAGGCGGCTATATTTGGCACGCTACGGGTTCGGGTAAAACCATAACCGGCTTTGTTGCTACCAAGCTATTGGCCCAAGCATCTATTGGCGTAGACCGCACCGTTATGGTGGTTGACCGTACAGACCTTGACAGTCAGACTAAAGGTGAGTTTAGCAAATTTGCTTCTGAGTTTCACACAGGACTTGCAACGGGCAATGTTACCGATAATACGCTTATTGTTGGTGTTGATAATCAACGACAGCTTAGTAATAGTCTATTGAGTAAGAAAAATAATAACACCATAATTGTAACCACTATACAAAAATTAAGTGCTGCCATCCGAGGTGCAAAAGAATCAGAAAGCAATAAATTTGATAAACTCAAGGGGGAGCATATTGTTTTTGTAGTTGACGAGTGCCATCGTGCAGTAAGTGACGAGCAGATGAAAGAAATTAAAATGCTTTTGCCAAATTCGACTTGGTTTGGCCTGACAGGCACACCTATTTTTGACGAAAACCGCAAGCAGGAAAACGGAACATATGCACGAACCACCGCCGACCAATACAACCCCAAAAATGCAAAAGGCGAAACCATAACAAAAGCTCCTCTTCATGCGTATACAACTAAAAACGCAATGGACGATAATTCTGTTTTAAACTTCCAATTAGAATATCATTGCCTTTTGAGCGAGGACAGCAAAAACGAGTTTTTATATCGAGTAATTAAAGAAAAATTCCCAAAACTCGACCCAATAAAAAAACTTGCAGACATGACGGAAATTGAAAAAGAGCAGCTGCAAGACAAGGCTCTCTTCGAGCAAGAGGATTACATCGAAAAGATGCTGCTAAAGGTTTTCAAACGCCAGTCAGTAATAGAGCGTTTCAAAGTAATTAACGGCTACCCAGCCATGAGTGCCGTTTTAACAACGCATTCTATCACCCAAGCAAAGCGCATTTATCACAAATTGCAGGAAATGAAAAATGGCGGCACTTTATTGAATGGAAGGGAGCTTGACGAACGCCACACGCTCCGTGACCCCGATTTTCCACGAGTTGCAATTACTTATTCGCTTAGTGAAAATCAAGAGGAGTTGACCGAAGCTCAAGCAGAAATTAACTTCATCATGCACGAGTATAACAGTCTTTTTAACACCAATTATTCCGATGCCGACCAGTTCAACAGAAATATAAACAGCCGTTTGGCACGGAAAGATGCACAATATCAAAAAGATGGACAATGGCTTGACATGGTTATTGTTGTTGACCGCCTGCTTACAGGCTTTGATGCGCCAACAATACAAACACTTTATGTTGACCGCGAATTAAAGTATCAAAAGCTGTTGCAAGCATTTTCACGCACTAACCGCATTGCCCCGGGTAAAGAATATGGCATAGTTATAACCTTTAGAAAACCGTACACCATGCGCCAAAATGTAGCAGATGCAATTCGCCTATTTACAAACCAACAACAGGATTGGGAGGATTTAGTACCGCAAGAATATTGCGAAGTAAAAGCTGCATTCATCAAGGCTCATGGTGAGCTTGTAGCGGCGAAAGAGGAACTTGCAGGCGACCCCAACAATATTAAAAAGAAAATTGCCCAAGTTCGAGCATACCAAAAACTCGAAAAAATCCAACGGGCTATAAAAAGCTATGAGGACTTTGAAAGCGATTTTAATGAACTTGCGTCAATGATAGAAATCATGCCTGAAGAAAAAGGGTATGTTGAAAATCTGAAAGCAGAAATTCGAGATGACCTTAAAAACAAAGAGCGGGATGATGCAGATGATTGGCTGAAAGATATTGAGTTCACAAGCGGGCAGCGGGCTATACACGAGGAGCGTATAGACAGCTTTTACATCAATCAGCTTTTGGACGATTATCAAAAATGTACAGGAGAAACAGACAAGCACGAGTTACGGGATAAAATCATGAAAGAAATCAACGCTAAGCCCGCCGCTGTTCAATCTATTTACAATCTCATCTTAGACGATATTGACCAAAACAAACCGGAAAAAGATTGGACAGAGTATTTTGAACGTGAAATTGACCGCATTATACAAAAAGCAGCCGACACATTAAAAGTACCTATTGCGAGCTTGCAAACCAGTTTCAACGAATATCGTCCAAGTAGCGGTTCTGTGCCTTTTATCAATGTAATTAGCGAAACATCTCAGTTGGACAAAGAGGCTTTTGAGGATACATTCAATGAAAAATACAGAAAACGTTTACTTGTCATAGAGCAATATTGGAAAGACTTAATGGAAAATGACTTAATGCCGTTAAGGGACGAAATTTGAGGGGTGCGATATGACTTTGAGTCGCTTATTATCAAAACCGCAAGCTACAGACTATCAACAGGTTGATACATTTTGGTTTCCTGACGAGTCGGAGGAAAATGAGGACTATGAGTGTGGCAACGAAAATGACGGAGAGCTGCCTATACTGATTGGACAGCACATATTTTTAGATACCGGAAGTATATCTCTTAATTACTATTGCACAGATTGTGAGAATGTCCGCACTTTCAGCTCAGGCAAGGAACATGGATTACGAGGAGTTGTTGTAAGTCAACGAGTGATTAGCATTGACTGTGTTTTGCAGTGCAATTGCGGTTCCGTTGTGCATACTTGGTTTTTAGTTGAATCCGAACAGGATTTTCGCAATCAATCTCCCGGTGTGCGGATATTGCACTTTAGAGATAAATTGTCCGGAAACGTAAAATTGCAATCTGAACAATACGGTGAGTTTGCGGAGTGGCTTGAAAAAGCAAATCAGGCACATAGAGATGGACTTGGCTCAGGGGCAGTCATCTATCTCAGGAAAGTTTTCGAATCTATTACTTATAATATTGCTAAGGTTAATGATATTCAAACGACTAGACATAGGAGCGGAAGAGTTGAAAAGCGAGATTTTTACGGAGTATTGAAAGATGTCGACGAGAAACACTCTATTATTCCGAATGCGTTTTCAGGCAATGGATATAAACTTTTCAGCGAGCTGAGTAGTATCATACATGGCGATGGAAGTGAAGATGATGCCCTTAAAAATTTCGGAGCATTGTATACTTTAGTAACAGGCATAATTGATAATATAAAACAAAAAGAAGAATTGAAAAGCGCCTTGCAAAAATTTGATTGGTCTATGGATTAAGATTTTTGTTAAAACGAAATTCCAAATAATAAATAATTTGAAAGGAAGCATTTACATGAGCCGCTTAGAACAACAATTATGGGCAAGTGCCGACATTCTTAGAGGAAAGATGGATGCAAGTGAATACAAGAACTATTTACTTGGACTTGTTTTCTACAAGTATCTGTCCGATTTGGAGCTTAGGGCCGTGTACGAAGAGGCGAACGGCAAGCCGAGCGAGTATCCATCCCGTGAAGAACAGCTTGCCGAACTTACAGACTGGTACAACGATAACACCGATGAACTAAGAAATACCATGCGCCGTAAGCTGGGCTATTTTATCGAGCCGCAATATTTGTTTTTTACGCTCCGCAACAAAGCATCAAATTATGATTTTCAGATTAACGATTTGCAAGCCGCTTTTATCGAACTTTCTCGAGAGGGCAGTAGTTTCACAGGGCTATTTGACGATGTAGATTTGCGTTCTACAAAACTTGGTACACATGACCAACAGCGTAATGTTACCATTATGGAAGTTATCAAAATTTTAGATGAAATTGACTTGTTCGGTTACAAGGGTGACATAATTGGCGATGCTTACGAATATTTAATTTCGCAATTTGCCGCAGGCGCGGGCAAAAAAGCGGGCGAGTTTTATACCCCGCAAGCCGTTTCAAAAATCATTTCGGAAATTGTTAGCATTGGGCAGGAAGGGCTTGCGCCGTTTCATATTTATGACCCCGCTATGGGTTCGGGTTCGCTTATGTTAAACATTCGCCAATTTTTGACGAACCCGGAAAAGTTATTTTTCCACGGACAGGAGCTTAACACTACAACATACAACCTCGCTCGAATGAATCTTATATTGCACGGCGTTGATCATGAGCAAATGCGCCTTAATAACGCTGATACTTTGGATGCGGACTGGCCGACAGACGAGCCGTTTCTTTTCAATGCCGTTGTCATGAACCCGCCATATTCTGCGCAATGGAGTGCCGCCGACAAATTTTTGAGCGACCCACGTTTTGAACGCTACGGTAAACTTGCGCCAAAATCTAAAGCGGATTTTGCATTTTTGCTACATGGCTTTTATCACTTGAAAGACAGCGGCACAATGGGAATTGTGTTGCCGCATGGCGTTTTGTTCCGCGGTGCTGCCGAGGGTGTTATCCGTAAAATGCTACTTGAAATGGGTGCAATCGAGGCTGTAATTGGCTTGCCCTCAAATATTTTTTATGGAACAAGCATACCAACAGTTGTGCTTATCCTAAAGAAAAACCGCCAAACTCGGGACGTATTTTTCATTGATGCTTCAAATGATTCTGTGAAGCAGAAAAACCAAAACACACTATGCGCGCGGCATATTACTAAAATTATTGATGCTTATAAAAAGCGTGAAAATATTGAAAAATACGCGCATTTGGCAAGCTATGATGAAATAGCTTCGAACGATTATAATCTTAACATTCCCCGTTATGTGGATACTTTCGAGGAAGAAGAACAGATTGACATTGTTGCGCTTTCGGCTGAAATGACTGCTCTAAACTTGCAGATAAAACAAAACGAAACAGATTTTTTGGACTTGCTTGACCAACTTGCGCTCACAGACGAAACAAGAAATTTAATCGAAGCTACAAAGCAAATTTTTGTGTGAGGTGGTGAATATTATGACAGATAACAATGAAAAATTAGTACCTCAAATTCGGTTCAAGGGATTTTCTAATCCTTGGGTACAGGGAAAATTGGGGGATGTTGCGAATATTGTTGGCGGAGGCACCCCCGATACAACAAATAAGGAGTATTGGGATGGGCAAATAGACTGGTATTCTCCCGCTGAAATTGGTGAACAAATTTATGTTGGCGAAAGTCAAAGGAAAATAACAAATCTCGGTTTGCAAAAAAGTTCGGCTAAAACACTTCCAGTTGGCACAGTTCTTTTCACATCTCGTGCAGGAATTGGAAACACTGCTATACTTGTAAAAGAAGCCGCAACAAATCAAGGGTTTCAATCTATCGTTCCAATCAAAAGCGAGTTGGATTCGTATTTTATATTTTCGAGGACTCATGAGTTAAAACGATACGGCGAAACAGTTGGCGCAGGGTCAACCTTTGTGGAGGTATCAGGAAAACAAATGGCTGCTATGCCATTATTACTCCCAACTCTGCCCGAACAAGCCGCCATCGGCAACTTTTTCCGCACCCTCGATGCCATTGTCACCGCAAACCAGCAAAAACTGAGCAAGTTAAAACAGCTAAAGGCTGCTTATTTGCAGCAGATGTTCCCGCAGGCGG